>Ga0315338_1000270_pt1 | contig 158611 bp, 147 predicted proteins | sample ASW8metaG_FD_204518 | JGI IMG/M metagenome (GOLD analysis project Ga0315338, IMG submission 204518) | Ammonia-oxidizing marine archaeal communities from Monterey Bay, California, United States - ASW #8 | ecosystem: Environmental > Aquatic > Marine > Coastal | place: USA: California | collected... | reverse complement strand
ATAGAGCTGGAAGATAAGTTTGAGAACATGGGCGCCCAGATGGTAAAGGAAGTAGCGTCAAGAACAAGTGACGTAGCCGGAGACGGGACCACCACAGCCACAGTGCTGGCGGAGTCGATCTTTAAAGAGGGAATAAAACTTGTAGCAGCTGGCCATGACCCAATGAAACTTAAAAAGGGCATAGAAAAGTCAGTAGATGTAATAGTAGGCAGCATAAGAAAGATGAGCAAACAGATAAAAGACAGAACCGAGATTGCACAGGTAGCCACAGTGTCTGCAAACGGAGATGAGACAATAGGTAACATCATAGCAGATGCAATGGAGAAGGTAGGCAAAGACGGCGTTATTACTGTAGAAGAGGGAAGAAGCCTGGACACAGAGCTTGATGTGGTAGAGGGTATGCAGTTTGATAGAGGCTACCTAAGCCCATACTTTGTAACAGATGCGGAGAAGATGATCGTAGATTTAGAGGATCCATACATTTTACTTTACGATAGCAAGATCGCCAATATGAAAGATCTTGTACCACTTCTTGAAGAAGTGGCAAGAAGCACAAAGCCACTACTTATAGTAGCAGAAGATATAGAGGGAGAAGCCCTTGCAACATTAGTAGTGAACAAGATAAGAGGGACTTTAAAAGTAGCAGCAATCAAGGCCCCCGGGTTTGGTGACAGAAGAAAGGAAATGATAGAGGACATAGCATCTCTAACGGGCGGAAAAGTAATCTCAGCAGAAGCGGGCATGAAACTTGAGAGCGCAAAGCTTACGGACTGCGGAAGAGCAAAGAAAGTTGTAACAGACAGAGACAACACAACTCTAGTAGGCGGATCCGGCACAAAGAATACAATTGAAGCAAGAATCAAACAGATAAAATCCCAGATCGATAGCGCAAGCGGAGAGTACGACAGGGAAAAACTACAGGAAAGACTAGCCAAACTTGCCGGCGGAGTAGCAGTGATCAGAGTAGGAGCAGCCACCGAAACAGAGATGAAAGAAAAGAAGGACAGGGTGGAAGACGCTTTAAACGCTACAAGGGCAGCAGTAGAGGAAGGAATAGTACCTGGCGGCGGCGTAGCGCTTGTGAGGGCAATAAAAGATATAAACGGCCTTAAGAACGCAGACGTAGAGGAGCTAGCCGGAGTAAACATAGTAAAAAGAGCACTAGAGGAGCCGCTTAGAGAGATAGCCGGTAACGCAGGCTGGGACGGATCCATAGTGGTAGACAAGGTAAAGAACTCCAAGGGATCAATGGGGTTTGATGCAGCAAGGCTTGAGTACAGGGATATGATAGCAGCGGGGATTGTAGACCCTGCAAAGGTAACAAGAACAGCCATGCAGAACGCAGCAAGTGTAGCCGGGTTGCTACTGACGACTGAAGCCCTAGTGGGTGATAAGTCAGAGGATGACGGCGGAGCCGGAGCACCAGGCGGAATGGTACCAGGCGGCGGAATGCCAATGGGTATGGGCGGCGGCATGATGTAGGAGCTGCAAAGCCTAAAAGAAAGAAAACAGACTGTAGACGAGAGATATTTACAGATAAAGTAACAAAAAAAAGCGGGCTTTTAGCCCGCTTTTTTATTGCTTAAATTGCAATGAATTCAGTTAGTTATAACAGTATGGATTTTATTTATAAATAAATTTTATAATTTTGCTTAAATTTCTGTTGACAACTTAAGTAAAATACTTATATTTATAATAAGTAGTTAATACAGCTACTTAAAATTCATCCTCCATCCTCCTTTAAAGAGGGAATGTGCCAAAGCCCACTGGGACATTCCCTCTTACTTTTTTATAAACATTGAATTAATTGATATATATGATTTATTTTATTGTCTCAAAGGAATTCTAAAAATAACCATGAATAGCAAAGTAAAGATTATTTCATTAATACTTATTCTTTTTATAGCAATTATCTCTGTGATGGCGTTCCTGATATACCAGGCAAAAAACAAGGAGACCTATCACGGTTTTTATAACGAAAAGGTATTAAGCGATTTCAGCCTTACTGATGGCAGTGCTAAAGAAGTATCTTTGTCAGATTATAAAGGCAAATTAGTTCTCCTGAACTTTGGATATACAAGCTGTCCGGATATATGCCCTACAACACTCGGTAATTTAAGAACCATATACTCAAAGCTGGATGAAAACCAGGATGAGGTGCAGGTACTATTTGTCTCGGTTGACCCGGATAGGGACAATCCCGGCAAACTCGAAGAATACGTGAAATTTTTTAATAATGATTTTATTGGCCTTACCGGGACAGAAGACCGGTTAAAGGAAGTATCCGATATATTTAACATCTTTTACTTTAAGGAAGGGGTTAATACTGACAAGGACTACCTGATGAGCCACCCGACCTCTATTTATTTAATTGATCGCGAAGGGAAGTTAATTCTTAAATACCCCCACAATACAAAACAGGAATTTATAGTTGAGGATTTAAAAAGACTTTTATAGAGAGATAATGAAATGAAATTTTTATTAATTTTTGTTTTAGCACTAATTGCATGCAGCCAGGATTCCGGCAGTGGAATAGTAATAAAAAATGCCTGGATCAGAGAAGCACCTCCCGGCGCCACAGTAACTGCACTTTATTTAGAAATCGATAATAACGGTAATGAAGATTACATAATGTCAATTTACAGCCCGGTATCTGAGATTGCTGAAATCCATAGTACCGAGATTGCCCCGGACGGAACCGGAAAGATGGTAATGCTTGAGAATGTTTCTATCAAATCAGGTGGAAAATTAAGTTTTTCACCAGGCGGAAAACATATAATGTTAATTGATTTAACAGAGCAGCTAAAAGCGGGCGATATCCATGAAGTAACAGTTGATTTTAAAAATACCGGAAAGAAATCAGTAAAGGCAGTTGTTAAAGGTTTTAGTGATAGCGGCAGTGAAAATCATAATGAGCATTCTATGGATCACTGACTGGATCATTAACGGTATTAGCTTCTTCTTTTTGTTCAAACCCTGAAATCTCTGCCAGCTTACTCAATTTGTACTGGCCCTGGTAATACTTGCCGTTTATTTCCCATGTCGGGTAAGAAGAAATTCCTTTTGCAAAACAAAGAGATGGATTAGCGTTAGCACCCCTGTTGTCACATTCAACGTACTCAATAAAGTTAAATGCACTGCCAAACTCTTTTTTCTGATCTATGCAGTGAGGACATTTATATGAACCGAACATTTTTGCTCCAATGCTTCCCAAATGTTTGGCCAGTGATACCTGGTAAGGGGTTGAGTCCCCAATAAAATCCTGTGACGACTGGATAGAGTTTGCCCCGTATATAACAATTGATGCAATAATTATTGTAAATATAGTGAGTTTGCCTGTTGATGTCCGTGGGGATTGGGAAGATTTTTTTGAAAGTAATAAAACCAGGATAGCCAGGATTATTATAAGTGAAGCAACGCAGAAAGAACAAATGGCTTCTATCTTAAAGATTTCCACATAAGTAAGGTAAAGGGAGAATGATGCTCCTATAATTGTTATATAAAACAGCAGGTTCCATTTTTTCCTTTTAGTAAACGAATAAAAAGAAACTGCCAGAATTAATACATATCCCAAAAGCCCTATAACAGAGACAGGTATTCCAAATATTTTTGAATAGATGCTGTTGTTAACGAGATCGCACTCTTTACCGGTAATACAGTAGTTTAAATCACTGCCGCCCAGGATTTTTACAGACAGGTAGGCGGATATTATTAGTCCTGCAAGAGCAAGTAGTTTTACCAGGTTCAGATCTTTAGTTATAAATGATTTATTCGAACTCATAATTTAAGTATTTTATTTTAACTAATTACGACAGAAGTAATATTATAAATAATAAAATAATAATTGATATTAAAGTTTAGGATTAAAATGAAAATTACTGAATTTTCTTAATTGCTTCGTTAATTTGTTCCTCAATATTGGTTTCATTTAGCAATACAGTCTTATCTCCAAGTGGGTCAATCAGCATTCTCTGGGTTTGGGTTGTTGTGTTTGAAGTGTTTGAATAGTTTTTTTCAATTGAAATAAGCTCCGTCAGGTCCAGAAATTTAAGAAGCTTAAAGGTGTCCTGGTTGCCTAATGGGCTGCCGGTAACTAAATCACTAATACTAATTTCATCCTTAATCATGTTAATTAGTTTGATTTCTTTGATTGAATTTAGATTCAGGTCATTGATTTTAGTAAACAGTTCTTCTTTTGGCCTAATCACGCCGTCAATATCGATATTGCTGGATGACGGGTCTTCAAAAATATAGTGCTTGTCAACGGCTTCATATATAACCTGTATAGGGTCTATGCGAAAAATTGTTTCAACCTCAGTCTGATCTGCATACTTGAAGCCATAATATCCGTCTATGCACCTGAACCCGTTGAGGAGTTTGAGCTTAAGCTGGAGTTCAAGAATACTGCTGAGTTCATGAGGTGTTATTTTTCCCAGTTTGATCAGTGCCTCGCCGATTTTAAGTCCGGATTCAAGCGTATAATCAATTGCACTTTCCTGATCCTTTATAGAGATTGTTTTATTTTCGACCAGCAATTTTCCAAGTAAAAGGTTAGGGTCATTGCATTCAACAAACTGAATGTAGCCGTCATGAAAATAGATATTAAATTGAAAATCTGAATCAACAAACAGATGGCCAAGGCTTTTTTCATGGTGAAATGTACTTAGCAGTTTTGCAAAATTTGTTTTTTCGAGCCTTCCCGATACGTCATAAGTGCTGTCACCGTCAGTGCCCGTGTCATCAGGATACTCTGGCAGACTGATTTCAATTCCCTGGGAATTATGATCCAGGTTGTTAATTTTCAACCCTGTTTTATCGGTCTCCAGTAATGCTTCAATAAATTCATCTACACTTGAGAACCTGTCATTGGTGTTTTTTGATAACGATTTTAGAATTATATTTTCAATCTCTTTAGGGATTCTGGGATTTATTTCTGTTGGCGGAGGCGGAGGCGCCTCAACCTGTGCTTTTCTGATTTCAAAATCAGATTTACCGGTAGTAGTAAAAGGTACTCTTCCGGTAATTAATTCATAATAAGATATCCCAAGTGAATAAATATCCGCTCTGTGGTCTATTTGTTTGCCAAGGATCATTTCCGGGGCCATGTATTTAGGAGTTCCAATTACACCACCGCCTTCGGATGTAAGGCCCGGGTCTCCTATTATCTGGGCGATACCAAAATCGGTTATCTGTACGTTGGTGGAAGTAAGAATAAAATTGCTTGTTTTAATGTCTTTGTGAATAACATTTTTTTTATGTGCATAGCTCATACCTTCCAGTATCTGTAAAAATATTTTACTGCCGTATTCAATATCGAATGCACCCTGGTGGTTGATTACTTTTGATACACTCTCACCTTCAACAAACTCCATAATTATGTAATGGTTATCTTCAAATTCGAAAAAATCATATACGGTAACAATATTCGGGTGATTGAGTTTTGCCTGAATTTTGGCCTCGGAGTAGAAACGTGCCACCATCTCATTGTTGCTCAGGAGCTTGGGATGAATCATTTTAATAGCAACGACTCTTTCAAGTGAAAGGTGGATTGCTTTATATACCTTTCCCATACCGCCATGGCCGATTTCCTGAGAAATTTTGTAGTTTCCTATTACTTTACCAATAGACATTTATGACTCTCTAATTTGATTTGAAAGGACTGTTATTTTGTAAATTATCCATAAAATTGTTCTGTTCTTCACCTTCAGTATTAACTACTTTTGTGACCTGAACAGTAATGTTGTCCTTTCCACCCCTTTTGTTTGCTATATTAACTAGCAATTTACATGCCTCTTCAGGTTCATATATGTTTAAGATACTGCATATTTCCTCTTCATCTATATATTCCGTGAGCCCGTCAGAGCATAAAAGAAATACATCTCCCGGGTTTGTGGTAAATGGTTCGTAGGTCTCGACTTCGATCTCATCGGAAATACCAACTGCTTTAATAAGCATATTTCTGTGGGGAGAAGTTTTTGCTTCTTCCTTTGAAATGATTCCTGAATCAAGCATTTTTTCTGCAAGCGTATGGTCCTTTGTAAGCTGGGTTATTTTCTTACCCCTTACAAGGTATGCCCTTGAATCCCCTACATGTGCAAGGAATGTTTTGTTGTTTAATATTAGCATCGCCGTACAAGTCGAACCCATACCCCTTAGTTCTTCCTTGTCGCTGGAAGCCTGGATTACATTCTGGTTTGCCAATACAATAGAGTTTTTAAGGGAATCGAGTGCATCTTTTTCAAGTTTGTTATCCTGCGATTTAAAGTAGTCTTCTATGGAATTTACAACAGTCTTACTTGCAACTTCCCCGGCCTGGTGTCCGCCCATGCCGTCTGCCACTACAAGAAGAAGTAGTTTTTCACTTGAGTTATCAACGTTTAATTCCAGGAAAGAATCTTCATTGTTTTCTCGTATTTTCCCTATATCTGTTACGCTTGATGTATGTAACTGCATAATTTAAAATTTTTCAGTTTGAATGGAATTTAATGAATACCTGCTACAACACGAAAACCATTTTGTTATTGCCTATCTGTATAACATCACCACTGTTTAATATTTTTTCTTGTATCTTTTTGCCGTTTACTTTTGTAGGTTTAAAAAATGAACCGGTATTTATTATTCTAAAATTTCCATCTGACTGCCTTACTATAGATGCATGTGTATCCTTTACAAATAGTTCATTCAGGTTTACATGTGCATCAGGATTTCTTCCAATAGTAAAATATTCAGCATGAATGGGTATTTCTACTCCGCCTGAACCTATTAGTTTTGTGTTATTGGAAGGTATTTTGGACTCCAGTCGTTTCAAGAACTTATCCTGGGTGTTACGGTCAACCATTACGGTGTGCCCTTCGCTAAATGCATCATCCTGGACCTTTGTAGGGTGGTCTATAGTCAGCGTGTGTTTGCCAATCAATACGATATCGCCTACGTTTATTTCGGCCCAATCAATTTTGTGTCCATTCACAAAAGTCCCGTTGGCACTACCCAGGTCTTTTATTATTATTTTATGCCCTTCTTTATGAATTTTTGCGTGAAACCTGGATACAGCAAGGTTATTTATATAAATATCGTTTTCAATATCCCTTCCAATTGATATTGTTTCTGTATCAAATTTCTTTTTTTCAATCATCCTTGCATCAAGGCTGACTGATATAAATGACTGATCGAGGCTCATTTTTTCCTATTTTCCATTGTATTATTCAATTTAATATTACTATTATTATAAAACTTAAATTTCTTTTTTGTTATAACTTATTTATAATCATTGATGTATGTTAAGTTTTAATATGCAATTTGCGTACCAATAGAAGGGGTTTTAATGGAAAGATGGTTTTTACTTGGTATTTTGGCAATTATTTTATTTGGAATCGGTAGCTTTCTTGGAAAGTTTGCCTCAAATACTGATATATCGCCAAGGGTATATTTTTTTGAAGCAATAGGCACTTTAACAGTATTTACAACGTTCTTTCTTTTAAGAAAATCAGAAATATTAAACGGATTTGCAGTTAATTATTACGCAATAGGTATGGGACTTTGCTGGGGAATCGGCACAATACTATTTATTTTTGCCCTTGAAAATTCCAGGATTTCCATAATTTCCACTTTAACGGCACTATACCCTGCAGTAACTATAATACTTGCTTATATCTTCCTGGCAGAAAGGCTCGAAACAAAAGAGATTGTAGGAGTTTTGCTGGCTATGGCGGCAATTTTTTTGATTGTGAAGTAGGTTTTAACCATTTATTCTCTATTCGTTAACAAATGCTTTATATTTGGTGTTAATATTATTATATAGCAGGTTATATTTACAGGGATTAAATATGTCTATCCATAAAGATGTTTCATCGAATGTAAACTATTCAAACGATATTAAGCAGACCTTCTGGGGACAGGTAGCGTGTTATATTTCAAACATATTTTCACCTCCTCTTGTTGTCATTTATGGAATATTAATATCAACCTATTTTCTCCACACTTCCGCCAGGTGGGTATGGGCAACTCTTTTTATTATGCTTTTTGTTCTACCGCCGACTTTATATGTAGTGAGCCTCTTAAAAAAAGGGCAGATAAAAGATTTTCATATAAATGTCAGAAGTGAGCGTGTTAAGCCTCTTTTTGTTATTTTATTAAACACCTTTCTTGGCGTGGGGATATTCTATGTACTTGGCAGCCCTAAATTCTTTATTGTATTTATACTTTGCTGCCTGATTTCGGTATTACTGATGTTTTTTGTTACCCTGAGCTGGAAAATCAGCGGTCACGGCCTGGCAGCCGGCGGGTTATGTGTAATATTGATTTCTACTATGAATGAAGCCGCTATACCCTTTACCATGATTGTTCCAATAATTGCCTGGTCAAGGGTTAAACTTTCTCGTCACACAGTACTTCAGACCGTAGCCGGGGTAATCCTCGGGTTTATGACTTTTGGCATTCCCCTATACTTAACCGGCCTTATCTAATAATTTTTTTTATTGGCTTATTAAAAGTGAGTCCTGGTATTCATAATTGCCGTTGGCAGTATGTATGTCCCTGAGCATTTCCCTGTCCGGATAGTCCGTATCGTTACTTTCAAGGATAAAGTCAACAATGTAAGGCACATTGTTTTTGAACTCGGCTTGATAAATAAAATCGGAATTTATCCATTGCTCTATATGTACTTCAAAATCTTCATCGATCTGGTTAATAGTTTTTATGCCAAGTTTACTTAATGCTTCTGCATTACACTCCTGTTCGTACTGTCCCTTCATAGGTATTGCGAGGATTTTTTTACCGAGAAAAAGTGCTTCGGAAGGTGTTTCAAATCCCGAGTTGCAAAGTATTCCTTCGCAGGATGTGAGGCTCTTAACAAACAGGTCATTACTTATTGGATTTATGGTTACGTTCTTATCTCTATACGGCTTACCCTTATAATGCTTTGAAAACATCTCCCACTTTGTATCAATCTTATTTAACCTTTTAATAAGGTATTTTTCGTCAAACGAAGGAAGATACACCGTATAATGGCCAAGGTTTTTAACATCAGCATTTCGTATTTCTTCCCTAATTATAGGGGTCTCTATGAAGTTGTCGTATTTTTCATAATGAAGTCCTATTGGTATTGATACAGGTGCATACCATTTAATGATAAATTCTGCGAAGGTGTTAACTTTTTTGGGCCTCGGCATATTATCCGATATAAACGCCGTCTGGTGAGAAAGTGAAATATAAGGTTTCTTCTTTCGTTTACATGCCCATGATGCTATTGGTTCAAAGTCACTAATTACTACGTCGTAGTTTTCTACTGGAAGATCATATATATCAAGGAGAAACTTATTGAGTCGGGCATTTTTTATGCTGTTGTAGTAATCAATGCCGCCGGTTTTCCCAAATACAAACCCCAAACCTTCAAGTTGGTACTTAATTTTAAAACCGAGATTTACCTCATGCTGACGTTCACTGACAAGGATATCAACATCAGCTTCTTTTACGAGATATTTAAGTACCTCTTTAGACCTGCTTATATGCCCGTTGCCGGTGCCCTGAATTGCGTATAGGATTTTCATCTTAAACTAAGTGCCGGTTCTGAGTATATGATCCTCAATAACTGTTTAGTTTACAATTAATACTTAATTCCAATTCTTCTTTAAATCTATGTATATAATATGTAGGTTTTATTAAAATTACATGAATGTTAAATAAATTTCAGATATGAACACTATTCTTATTTATTCGGAGAAGATCCTAAAAAAATTCAGATTAATTTATAAAGCCCTGCTTTATCTGTTGTGTGTGATACTGTTTTTACTTATAAATTTTATTATCTATGTTGTTGTTCCCGGTAAGAAAAATAAACTATATCTTTCAACTAAAGTGACAACATTCATTGTAAGAGTCACTCTAATTGTCCTGGGCGTTACGGTAACTGTCAGGGACGAAAACAGTTTTCGCGCAGGTAAAAACTTTCTGGCAGTATCAAACCATGTCTCGTACCTTGATGTTTATTCGATAGCATCGATTATGAATTCGGTGTTTGTTGCAAGCGTAGATGGCGTTGAAAAAGACATTGTTATGGGTACTGCTACAAGACTTAGCGGGGGATTATTTGTAGAAAGAAAAAACAGGTCAAGGATCAGGGAAGATATGAACTCTATAAAGGAAGTACTGGACCTTGGATACAATGTGGTGCTTTTCCCCGAGGCGGGGACCTCAAACGGTGATGGCGTAGTTCCATTTAAAAGCTCTCTTTTTGAATCTGCAATAAATGCAAAGGCAGATGTAGTAACTATTAGTGTCAATTACACGGGTTTAAACGGAAAGCCCGTTACAAAAGAGAACAGGGACAATGTCTATTTTTATGGCCACCTTAAGTTTTTCCCCCACTTTTTTAACCTTCTTGAGCAAAAGTCCGTTTCCCTCAATATTAATTATATGTCGAAAATCGAATTTGATCCGGGCCGAAGCCGCAAAAAGCTTTGTGATATGGCATACAGTGAAATTTCTACTGCTTTTAAGAAAATGTAGAATATACTATCAATTTTTAGAACTAATCCGGTTTTGATGCATCTAGAGTTGAAATGGTGTATCTTGCCCATTTTTAAGGGTTTAGTTAAGATTAGTTGCTTAATAATAGATTAAATTAATAAACGGAGAATCAGATGGAGATTAAATGGGCCAAGAGAATTGAGCAGCTCCCGCCATACTTGTTTGCAGAAATAGACAGAAAAAAGAACGAACTGATAAAAAAGGGCATAGATGTAATTGACCTCGGAGTTGGAGATCCGGACATTCCAACCCCTGATTTTATTATCAATGCACTAAAAAAAGCAGCCGAAGATCCATCCAATCATACGTATCCATCGTATATAGGTATGATGGCATTTAGAGAGGCCGCTTCGGAGTGGTATAAAAAAAGGTTCAACGTCAACCTTGATCCGGCGACAGAGATTGTTGCGTTAATCGGGTCAAAGGAAGGTATTGCGCATGCACCGCTTGCGTTTCTTGATCCCGGTGATGTTGCACTGGTGCCTGATCCGGGCTACCCGGTTTACCCGGTTGCAACTACTTTTGCCGGAGGCACTCCTCATTCCATGTCGCTGTTAAAAGAAAACGGATTTTTACCCGACCTTGATTCAATACCGGCTGATGTTGTTAAAAAAGCCAGGCTTATGTTTTTAAATTATCCAAATAACCCCACAACTGCTTGCGCAGATGTTGGTTTTTTCAAAGAAGTTGTAGATTTCGCGAGCAAAAATAATATCCTTGTCTGCCATGACGCGGCTTACACTGAAATTGCATTTGACGGGTATGTACCCCCGAGTTTTCTCGAGGTAGACGGTGCAATGGACGTTGGCCTTGAGTTTCATTCATTATCAAAGACATTCAGCATGACCGGTTGGAGAATAGCATTTGCCGCCGGAAACAGCAGGGCAGTAGCAGGACTTGGAAAAATTAAAACTAATATTGATTCCGGCGCATTCCAGGCAGTACAGGTTGCGGGGATCGAAGCTATGAATAACTTTGAAATAGGGCTTGAAGACAGGAAGAAGGTTTACCAGGACAGGATCAACCTTTTTTGCAAGTGTCTTGATGAAGCGGGGCTTGACTATACCAAGCCAAAAGCAACATTCTATATATGGTTTGATGTACCGAAGGGTTTTACGTCATCGGATTTTGCAGCAAAGATGCTTGAGGAATCAGGCATAGTTATTACCCCGGGTAACGGATTCGGAGATGCGGGTGAAGGATATGCAAGGGTCTCGGTAACATTTGATACAGACAGGATTGTAGAAGCCGCGGAAAGGATTAAAGAACTCAGTTTTTAACGGAAATTAGTCGAGACATTGGAACATTTACTTTTTGCAGCCAAATATATTGTTACAGCGATTTATGTAATATCGCTTGTACTACTTTGCACATTCGGGCTATACAGGCTGTACCTTTCGATATTATTTAAAAAATACAAACCATTTAACGTCTCACCAAAATCAAAGTTTAGCGAACTTCCAAGAGTTACGGTACAGCTTCCTATCTTTAACGAGATGTATGTTGTTGAGAGGCTGATCGCGGCAGTATGTAAAATTGATTACCCCAAAGACCTGCTTGAAATCCAGGTCCTTGATGATTCGACTGACAACACTTCTGATATTGCGTTAAAGTGCGTTCAGGAATACCAGCAAAAGGGGTTTGATATAACGTTTCTCCACCGCGACAACAGGAAAGGCTATAAGGCCGGGGCACTTGAAGCAGGAATGAACGTAGCAAAAGGTGAATTTATCGCCATCTTTGATGCTGATTTTTTACCGCCCACAGATTTTCTTAAAAACACAATTGATTACTTTACTGATGGAGAAGTTGGGATTGTACAGACAAGGTGGGGCCATCTCAACCAGGACTACTCGGTACTTACCAAGGCGCAGTCGGTCCTACTGGACGGCCATTTCATAATTGAGCAGCCAACCCGTTACAGGCACGGAGTGTTTTTTAATTTTAACGGTACTGCCGGAATACTCAGGAAAAGCTGTATAAGTGATTCAGGGGGATGGCAGCACGATACTCTTACAGAGGATCTTGATCTTAGTTACCGCGCACAGCTTTCAGGCTGGAAGCTTGTTTACCTTAAGGACGTGGTAGCCAATGCCGAGCTTCCCGTTGATATGAACGCTTTTAAATCCCAACAGCACAGGTGGGCAAAGGGCGGAATTCAGACAGCTAAAAAATTATTACCCACAATTCTTAAAAGACCCGACCTTCCATTTAAAGTAAAAGCGGAAGCATTTTTTCACCTGATGGGAAATATTTCATACCTTCTACTACTTGTACTATTAACTTTTATGCTTCCTATGGGTTACTTCTGGAAATCGATCGGTTGGGAAAAAGTAGTAATTATAAACCTTCTCACAATTTCAGCAGGCACGGGAAGCATCTTTTATTTTTATTACCTTACTATTAGGGAAGTTCACGGTGATAAATGGAAAGAGTATTTTAAGTATATTTTTGTTGCGCTCGGCCTCGGAGCAGGGCTCGCGTTAAATAATTCAAAGGCAATTATTGAAGCATTATTTGGAAGGCAGTCCGAATTTAAGCGTACGCCAAAGTTTGCGGTCCAGAACCAAAAGGACACCTGGTCCACTACTAGTTATGTGAGCTCAAAGGACGTTACTGCTTTTTTTGAATTTATGCTTGGTATTATGTTTTTGATTCAGACGGTTTATGCAATATATAAAGGTTATATCGGATGGATTCCTTTTCTTTTACTTCTGCAGTTTGGATTCATTTACATCTCAATTTATTCATTCCTTCACAGCTGGAAAAGAAACAAGGTTTCTTAAACCAGGCCCCCTTTCCAGGGGACCCGGCTAAATCAATTTCAAACTAATGATGGCCTTTGTGCTGGCCATTGTAAATTAAAACTCCCGCAAGATTTACAAGTGGGTATAGCGGGCTGTTGTAATAACCGCCGTAACCATAGCTGTTGTAGGCATATGGTTTGTAATACGGTTTATAATATGGTCTCGGGTAAGGCTTGTAGTGATTAACTACATGAGGCCTTGGCCTGTAGTGATTGTAGCCATAATGCTTCTTTGGCTTGTAGTAGTGCTTGTTGTAATGACCCGAATAACCGTAGTACTTCTTATGCGGTTTGTGTCCATAACCATGGCCGTATTTCTTATAAGGTTTATGACCGTAGCCATGCTTATAATGCTTAGGCTTCTGGTGATTACCATAATAAGCATGTTTCTTGTGGTTCTTATAGTGCCTATTATGGTTGCCGTGGCGAGAAGCATTCTTCTTGTACGACTGATGATTCCCCCCATGGTTACCATAATGCTTTTTATAGCTTTTTGCCTCAGAGAAATTTGGGGCAGCTAACATAAAAGCGGTTAATGCTAAAAAACTAAGGATATATTTACTCATATTTATACCTCCCGTTTAGTTTTCTATCATTCGACAAGCTCATGATTAAAATAAATAGTGAGTTATATCGAACTATAACTTCTAACTATATGTTTAGAGTAATGTTTCAGAAAATATGTTCATATAATTTAAAGTTTTGAAAACTCTTTCCCCTGCCTAATTATTTTTAATTATAGCTGAAATTCGCAATACAATTCTTAAATCTATATAAACGATATATTAATTATTGACATGTCTAACTATATTGTGTTATAAATGGGTTATAGACATTGGTTTTCGGGAGGGATAGGAACACCGGGGATGGAGGGTGTTTTTGAGAGATTAAAATGAACAAATACATGAATTTTATTTTAATTACCTTTTTTTTACTTTCATGTAATAACGGATCAACCAATGAACCTTGTATTACAACTGATTCACTCGACCAGTTTAACGACTGTCCAACTGACGGACTTATGCGCTCATGTGATCAATTTGCATGTAATGGTGAACTTGCAGCCACTTTTACTCTTACTCCAGGATTATTAGAGAATATTGGTGTTTTAGGCCAGGGTTGTACTGTAGAAGGAAACAAAAGGGGACGCACACCTTTAACTACTATTAAGTCAGGTATACATCCCCTTAATCAGAATTTTATAAATCTAGTTTATTTTGCCAACTTTTCTTAACTTAGCCCAGCTGTATCTAAGCTTCGTATTATCAGGATTAGTCAAAACAGTTTCTACCATACCACCGCCGACAATTCTTTTTATTGTTATTGTCTTTACACCTTCAATAACTGCAAGGCATGTTGCGGAAGCTTTTAATTCATTTCTATTCCAGGCATTTTGCCTTATTGCTTTGTCCGATGCACAAAGGCCCTGGCCCTGGACACTGATTTGTACTTCTACTGATGAATCTATTCCACTACCGGGATTAGCGACATTTACTGAACCGTCCACGGATGCTGATATTTCGATGACCCTTTTTGTGCCGGAGCCGGCATCAATGGTATTAACTACAATTTGTTCGAGTAGCGCCGAAGATGTAACCTGCCTGCAAAAATCAAGCTCAGGATTACAAGGCGGCATACTATTAGACGAGACCACAATCTCCTGGTCAGCCTGGCTTAAGTGAATAGGCAATGTGAACAGTAACAACGTTGCAAAAAGAAAAATATACTTCATGTCCTCCCTCCTTTAATTTGGTATAAACCGATATTATCAAAAATATATTAAAGATTCAAGTTTATTGTTCGCAAATAATCTTTTCTTTTCTTAAAATTAAATTGTACAATTATTAAAATTTTTTTGGAGGATGCTTTTGTGAGAAATATACTTTTAACTTTTATACTATTATTTAGTGTGCTAATAGTAACAGCTGCTAATGTTAATGCGGGTGGTTTTTTTATCCCGGATACCGATAACGGCCAGTTTCAACTTATAGGATATTATGACTTAAGAGACAGGGAAAGTTTTATTCAGATAACAAATACGGATACTGATTCTAAGAATATTCACATACAGCTATTTAATGTTGGGGATAATTGCAATGAAAACAATTTCTTCGACGGTTATACACCAAATGATACTCATGTTTATAATATCAGGGATATAGTTACAAATGATGGTAATCCGGCCGGATTTGTTTTACCTGAAAATGCATACGGCATTTTTGTAGCCACACAGGTGCTTAATCGCAGCCGGACCTTGATAGGTAATCTTAGAATTGAAGATAACAGCGGCTATGAATATAGAACAAATTTAAACAATAGGACTACAATAACAACAGGTACAGAAGAAACCTGGTTCAACTACAACTCGGAAAATGGTGTAATACTTTCAGATATCATCGGTATTACTTTATTAGATACCGGGATAGTATCTCCCCCGGCTGAAGTGATAGCTGCAGATATTATTAATGTTTCCATCAGTTTTGATATTGATATTTATGATCTTAATGAAGTACCTTTTTCATGTAGAAATGTAATTTTCGCATGTACAGACCAGGACAACCCCTTATTAGAAACACTTCTTGAAACAAAGGGAGATGCAAGTGTGGCAAGTTTTGAGTACGGAATTAATGAATCAATTCCAAGTTCTAAAAATGCACCATTATTATGTCCCAATAATAATATTGCTGATGGATTAGTCAATTTGTCCCTGATTGAATTTCCGGATGATGGTTTCGATGGTTTCTTTACATTATTTGTCGGACTAAATAATGGAAATGGAAGGGGAAGTATGGACTCACTTTGGTATTTCGGGTTAGGAGATGTATCGTAATAGATATTGATATCTAAAATAAAAAGCCATAAAAATTATTAAACTTAATTTTCAAAAAAAGGAGCAGTGATTCAGGTTATATAACTATGGCAACCTGAATCTTTTGCTTTAGTAGTTTATTTAAATCTATATTTAGTAGACATTTCCCAACTATAGCTGTTCTTCGACTCCTTTTTTTATGCTCAATACATTCCTAACATTATTTACTCAATTACTTACCTATTAATATTCCATTCTAGTGGAATATTAAGGGACTAGCAACTTATTAAAAGCAAAAGAGAGCCTAACTTCCTATGATAGGTAGTCCCGGCAGCGGAAAGACTATGCTCGCGCGAACAATTCCGACCATTCAAATCTAATCGAGATATTAAGATTAATACATTTGTAAGTTGGGGAATTGGAACCAAAACTCCTAATTCATAATTAATTTGTACTGGGAAATTATCTGTGATAAGATTCAAAAAGGTAATATAGTAAGATCTAAATTTATATCATTAATAGGGGACAATATGAAATTATATATCTTATCCATTCTGCTTTGTGTTTGTTTTATATCTAGTTGTGATTCAACTGCACAAGAAAATCAATCTGCTTCTTCAACAAAAAATCAAATGGCAACTACTTCCAGTATAGACAGGACTGTTCTCCCTATACAACCACCAGCAAGTGAACCCATAACTGAAATGGATGCCAGGAATGTCAAAACACCCAAAATTTTTGAGGTAAAACCCCCTGAAGGTGCACCAAATGTAGTAGTAGTATTAATCGATGATATAGGTTTTGGTGCAACAAGTACTTTTGGTGGGCCAATATTAACGCCTACATTTGATAAGCTTGCAAATAACGGATTGAGGTTTAATCAGTTTCATACAACAGCTTTATGTTCTCCTACCAGGGCTTCCCTGCTTTCAGGCAGAAATCACCATGCAGTCAATGTGGGATCTGTTATGGAAGTGGCCACCGGCTTTCCGGGCAACCTCGGCCAGAGGCCGGACAATGCAAAATATGTAGCCGAAACCCTTCGGCAGAATGGTTACAGTACAGCAGCTTTTGGGAAATGGCATGAAACAGCGGCCTGGGAAGTATCAGTATCCGGCCCGTTTTTCAGATGGCCCACAAATTCCGGGTTTGATAAATTTTATGGATTCATAGGCGGTGAGACCAATCAATGGGATCCCGTAATATATGATGGTGTGACCAAAATTGAAAAGAAAGACAACGAAGACTATCACTTTACCACCGATATGACTAATGATGCCATCGAATGGGTTAAATTCCAACATGCTATGACACCGGATAAACCCTTTATGATATATTACGCTACCGGCGCCGTGCATGCCCCCCATCATGCACCAAAAGAGTGGATTGAAAAATACAAGGGACAGTTCGATGATGGCTGGGACAAGCTGCGTGAAAAGACCTTAGCCCGTCAAAAAGAACTAGGGGTGATTCCCGAAAATACCAAATTGGCACCCAAACCAGAAACCATTAAGGATTGGGAACAATTAACAGAAAATGAGAAAAAACTATTCGCAATCCAGATGGAAGCATTTGCTGCATTTACAGAACACACAGATAATGAAGTTGGACGTCTGGTAGATGCCATTGATGAAATTGGAGTGTTAGATAACACATTGTTTATATATATTATGGGAGATAATGGATCAAGTGCCGAAGGCGGTTTAAGCGGTACTTATAACGAACTAATACATCTCAATGGTATTTTTGATGCTGAGACTACCGAAAGCATGTTAGACAGGGCTGATGATTGGGGCGGCCCCGAATCTTTCCCACATATGTCCGCTGGCTGGGCCGTAGCTACAGACGTACCTTTTACCTGGACCAAACAAATGGCTTCAGATTATGGAGGTACCCGCAATGGGATGGTTATGCATTGGCCCAACGGGTTTTCATCGAAAGGCGAAATTCGTTCACAGTGGCACCATGTAAATGATGTAAGCCCCACTATTCTCGAGGCGACAAAATTACCTGAACCAAATATGATTAATGGAGTAGTCCAGCGTCCTATGGATGGTGTAAGCATGTTATATGTAGCAGACAATCCTGATGCAGAAGACCGTCATACTACTCAGTATTTTGAAATGTTTGGCAATAGGGCCATCTATAACGAAGGTTGGCTAGCACGGGTAGTTCACCGGGTACCGTGGGAAAGCACGCCAATAAAAACACTTCAGGAAGACCAATGGGAATTATATAACACGGAAGAGGATTTTAGCCTTACCAATAATCTGGCCGAAACAAACCCTGAAAAGTTAGAAGAATTAAAAGTATTGTTTGAAACAGAGGCAATTAAGAATAACGTATACCCATTGGATGACCGGGTATATGAACGATTTAATGCAGCTACTGCGGGCCGTCCCGATTTAATGGGTGACAGAACAAGTTTGACCCTTGCTGATGGTATGGAAGGTATTATGGAAAATACCTTTATCAATATTAAAAATAAATCAAAAACAATAACTGCAGACCTGGAACTTGAAGGTAATGACCATGGGATTATTTTGGCACAGGGGGGCAAGTTTGGCGGATGGGCTTTATATATGGACAATGGGAGGCCCGCTTATACTTATAATTGGTTTGGATTGGACAATTATACGATAATATCCACCAAAGCAATTCCCAAGGGAAATGCGGAAGTGAAACTGGACTTTGCATATGAAGGTGGAAAAGAACCTGGAAAGGGTGGTGTTGCTACCATTTATTTAAATGGTGAAAAAGTGGCCGAGGGCCGTATAGAAAAGACTATACCTTCTGTTTTTTCTGCCGATGAAACTGCAGATGTAGGAAAAGATGATGCTACACAGGTAGCAAACTTGGTTTTTAAAGACGTAAAAGATTCTAAATTCACAGGGCATGTTAAGAAGGTTAAAATAGAAATTACTGAAAAATAAAATTTGAATTACCTTTGACAGTATTTTTTTAACTTTACAATCTTCTATTTCAAAGGGTGGATTTAATTCCGATGCTTGACAGTGGTTTAAATCCATTTACCCCTTTTTTCTATCTATATGGGTTCATCCAAAAAGTAGTAAAATAATGTTTGCACTAAGAACTCCGACCATTCTAATCTAATCGAAGTATTAATAATATTATAAACATAAGCAAACCCTCTTTGCCAAGGTTTTATTTTTCTCTTCAATTATTTAGCTAAATGTTGTATTATTATTCAATAACTTATCTGGGGGTTAATAAATGAAATATTACATTCCAATTGTCACCCTGCTATTCTCATTGTTCTTTTTCCATTTCCTTGAAGAAGATTCGCAGGCGCAGCCCTTTTTTTTATTTAATGCAGTTGAAACTGATAGTTCCATAACAAGCGCCGAGCCAAGGATATTTTTCTTTGATTTAAGAGAAAGAGAAACTTTTATCCAGATTACTAATCTTGATACCGGCAGCGTTTCCATGCATGTTCAGATATTCGATGTAAGTAACAACTGTAACGAAAATAATTTTTTTGATAGTTATACCCCAAATGATACTCATATTTACAACATTGGAGATATTAAGACCAATGATGGTAACCCTTCCGGGGTTGTTTTACCTGAAAATGCCTACGGGATAGTGTCTGTACTCTCGGTTGAAGAGGGTAATACGCCATTTATAGGGAATATGCGCATACTAGATAACAACGGTTATGAATACCGCACTAATGGAGCAGGTTTTGTAAGCAGCCAGCTTATTGAGGACAGCTCACTTAAATACACATTTAATTTTAACACAAACTCCGGTGTAAGCCTTTCGGATATTGTGGGAGTTACGGTAGGGGATTTATTTGGAAGCACTGAAGTGACTGCTTCAAACATAACAGAAATTTTCAGGTTGTTTGACATTGATATTTATAATAACAATGAAGTTCCCTTTTCATGCAGGGACGTAATCTTCGCCTGTACCGATGACCAGAACCCGCTGTTCCAGTCGTTATTAGAAACGGGGGGAGCCAATGTTGCAAGTTTTGAATATGGAATAAATGAGGCCTTACCTCATAGTAAGGGCGGGGAAGTTCTTTGCCCCGGCAATAATATCGATGAAGGTATTGTTATACTGAATCCCCAGGAACAGCCGGGTAGTTCAAGCAGTTCTTTTGTTCTTTTTATCGGGCTTAATAACGGGAATTCAAGGGGAAGTTTTGATTCAAACCGGCATTCACGCGTTTTTGTTTCGTCTCCAAGTGGGTAGGTAATTTTAAATTTTGCACTAATAAAGTATTTATAAGTGTTTTCATTTTATATAAAAAAAGTTTTATTTAGTAAATTCTAATCTAATCGGGATCTTTAAGTTTGTGTATTCAAACTCAACTGATTAAAAAAATAGAAATTTTTCATGTAGAGTAAATTCATCGTCCCGCTCAATTGTCATTCCGGACTTAAGAGATTAAATATGAGATAAAGCTCAGCCCAAACCCTTATCGATATTTACTGCTGGAAGCAGTATAGCTTGGGTAAAATATTAAAAGGGCCAATATCCGTATCAGGGCCTAAACACTCAAAAGCATCCCCCTCTGTCCAAGAAGGACCTCCAAAATTTGCGTCTCCTGTTCCTCCCAAACGGACATTTGAGAGGAGAGGCAATACAGCTGTCCAGTTCTGACAGCTACTAAACTGATCTCCTAATGGTGTACCGCCAGGAGCTCGGGGAGTTAATGTTCCTGAAATTGTTACGTTGGTCCATGCATATGCTTCTTGTCCAGAGGATGTCTCAAAAACATTTCTGTTTTGATCAATATTAATAGTATTTGAGATCCACCCATCTGTTAAATCCTGCCAGTTATTAGCAACATTGGCTCCATCAGTTCTTATATAAAGTATTGATGATTGTGTAAATCGTGTTGAAGGAGACCCGGTATCGTCTGCAAGCCATGCACGATAGTTAGAACCGATACCAACATTATTTGCAACTTCACCACAAATACAATCAGCAGCATCTAGGCCATTTGATACTGTAGTACAATTACTAAACATAGCTTGTGCAGCACTCAGTATATTACTTGATACTGACATGCTTGTAACAAAGACAAACTTACCCTGGTTGCATTCTCCAATTGACAAATTATCACACCCATTTCCATTCTTCCAAATGGCACCAGTAAAATTTGCATTTTGAAAGTCAGCTCCACCATCACTAACATTCCTTAGTGTTGCATACATAAAGTTAGCTCCGTTGTAGATTCCTCCGCTTAAATCTGCTCCTGTGAGATTTGCTCCCTGAAGGTTTGCATCTGAAAGGTCATTGCTTACCGTAAAAACTTCAGGGACACCTGGCGAATCAGGAGCAATCCCTGCATCAACAACCATTGTACTCGTACCTATTCTCGCAGTCTGCAAATCACAGCCCGGGCATGAATTTGTTGAAATAAGTGTTTGTAAATTCAGCCCAACACTCTGAGAAACCTGTGCAGTTTCTTCCTCTGCTAAATTATCTGGTCTAATAAATATTGGTAATACTTCTTCCGAATTGCCATCGTGGTGTACGTGAATTTCGTATTCACCAGATTTGACAAATTCGGTTACACAATTGCCATTTACATCAACTCTGAGTATTTCATTCCCCTCAAGATCATTTAGTGTCATAAAATGTAAAGCATCTTCGTTATCATCTTCCCAGCAGTATGTGTGGTTTGTATCAGAAATGTACTTAATTGGGATAATATCCATTCCCTGCTCACCCGTATCGGCCTCATGTCCCGCTTCAGGATGTTCAAGGTGTGTAAGTACTACACCGTCTTCAGGTACGGCGAACGCATTTTCATCATTTAAAAAATCGTGCTCACTAAGGGCCCTTATAGTTTCGGGGAAATCGAAAGCTGAATCAATATCGTCATTATCACAGGCTACATTAACAATAAAAAGAAGTATTACAGTAATTATTAAACAGTTGGTTTTTCTCAATTTTATCCCTCCCTTTTAAACGGATTATAATGATTGTTCATTATATAAAATTCATTTTTAAAATTCAAGGGAATACCTAATACTGACCATTCTTCCCAACATTACTGAAGTATATAGATATTCTTAAGTTATCTTAATGGCGCCGTTAATTCCCACGACCAGCATCTGTACACCGATTACTGCAAGTATCAGTCCCATAAGTCTTGTTATTACCTTAATAGCGTTTTGTCCTAAATAGCGGGTTATCTTTTCACCCATAAGAAAAGAGATTAATGTAAGAGTACAAATTACCGCTAGTGCTCCTACTACTCTTATAACCTCGGGCATTGTGGAATCAGCCGCAAAGTTCATTGCTGTTGCAATAGTCCCCGGGCCTGCAAGTACGGGAAGTGCAAGTGGTGTGATAGCAATATCCAGTGCAGAGTCCTGACTTTTTGCCTTGTCGTCTTCCGATGGGTGATGCACAGAAGACTGCTCTCCCTGGAGCATGTGGTATCCGACAAGGGCAATTAATGCGCCGCCGGCAATACGAAATGCCGGAAGCGTAATTCCAAAAAGATCAAATATAGTCCTACCTGCAATTGCAAATACTGTAATAATGACAAAGGCGAGCGCAATAGACCTTATTGCAATCTTACGCTTCATACCGGAATCAACATCGTTGGTAAGAGCAACAAAAAGAGGCGTGTTTGCAATTGGGTTCATTATGGCAAAAAATGCCATTAATATTGTAGAAAAGTGAACTAAAGAGTTATCCATAAATCAAAAGACTACCTAAAATAATGGTTATCCATCAAGAAAAGTTTTCGCCATGCGGCTGCGCAGGGGCGGCAGTATATTAATAAGTGTCCCTAATACTGTTAGTGTTAACTTTGTAATGGGGTTAGTGGACGAAGTTGTTTTTCTCAATCTTTCACTTAGTGTAATCGTACTTGCGCCTGCTTCATGCCGGGACCTGCTGTAGCCATCAAGGTCATTTTCCACAACCCTTCTTGCCCATTCGGCTGAATCAGCAATACCCAGATTCATTCCACGACCGCCGGCAGGTGAATGACAATGCGCGGCATCACCTGCAAGACATACTCTGCCTTTTTTATATTCATTTACCTGTCTGATTGAAATCTTAAACTGTCCTTCCCTGTGCTTATTGGTTACTTCCAGCTTAAGGGGCAGTGTTGCTAGTGCGTCTTCTGTATTTGATACAACGCGGTATCTGTTTGATTCGAGGGATACCACAAATGCAATATTACCATTAGGCAATATGCATATAGTCCCTGCATTCGGATAAGGCCAGTTTACAGCATCAACATCCGCGATAGACCACGACTCCGGGAGGTCGTAGCCGGGATATTCTATTCCAAGCTGCGTTCTTACAGCACTGTGGATACCGTCTGCGCCGAGTACGTAGTCATACTCTTCATCGGGCCCGTTATTTATATTTACTATTACTTTTTCATTATCATGGCAAATACCGGTAAGTTCACTTCCAAATTCAACTGACCCGCCGTATCTTTTAAGTGCATCTATCAGTGCATGTTCGGTCCTGTCCTGTGCAAGTGCAATAGCAAAGTCCCAGTCCGGGTGGCCACCTTTAAGCGGTATTCTTACAAGCAGTTTATCCCCTTTAAATATCTGGGCGAATTTCATTTTAATCCCTTCTATTACAAGTTGATCAGTAACTCCGGAAGGAGTAAGTATATTTAAACTCGCAGGCATAATGCCGACTGCACGTGATAAGACCGACGGTGCTTCTTTCCGGTCAATAATTCTTGGAATTATTCCACGCCTGGAAAGCTCAACAGCTGCTGTCAGGCCTGTTGGCCCTGCACCGGCAATAAGGATGCGTGTTGTATTATTCATATTTGTTTCAGATAAATTGTAGTTATAGTTAATAATATTATAGTATCAATTCTTGCGAGGGAGGGATTAATCTTGAAAGTACCAATTAAACTTTATGTTTTGATTTTTCTTTTTATGTTTACAGCTTTAAATTTTGCAAACGCAGAAAATAAAGATACAGAAGCTAAAAAAGACGCTACTTCTTATTGCTGTGATAGTTGTCCAACAAATGAAAAAGGTAATTACTGCGAAAAACTAAATGGAAAAGAATGTCAGAAATATTCGTGCCTGCTTGAATGCCCGTGCGGCAGTACCAACATTGATGCAAATAGAATAAAATGTAATCCCTGTTAGCAGATGTAAAAGGGAGAGATTTTTCTCTCCCCATATTATTTTTTTAATGGAGTGCAGGTGAGTTATCAATTACTGCCTGTGCTGTAGGCTGATAAATTGATTTATCAGGTGACTGTGCACTAAACTTTGCATTATCTACCGTATAACTTGCACCTTCTCCGGGATTATCAGGGTTCCATCCGGGATAAAATGTGAGTTTGGAAGGAATAAGCAGTCCATTTACGGTCTGCCATTCATCGTATACCCATGTTACCCTGTCCACTTCATCAACTTCAGTTACTGTATGACTAATAAGTGCCACCCTGTCAGTTTCGGGATCAATAAGTACGTAGTATTCATCATTTGAAGTGTGTCCTACACCTTTTTCAAAACCGGCTTTTACAAATTTATATGTTTTCCCGTCAAAAGTTGTTGTACCTTCATCAGTCAGGACAACCCCGGGATCTGCAAATACAAAAGGAATCCCAACAAAATAAAAAGAACCCAGGCTAAAAAACCGTGGTTTAAGTCCCACTGCTTCAGGGCCGGGATCTGCCCATGCTTCGTTGCCGTCAAAACCAACTATAAAATCTTCACTCTCTATCCTGTTGTAGCGGTTCTTTAAATCAACAGTTGAAATATTTGGCTTTGCTACCTGCGGACTCAAGGGAAACCCTATCATCCTGTAGGTTAGTCCGTTTTGATTATCCCAGTTTTCAAGGCCTCCGTGTGCCTCGTAAGTCTTATCCAGCGGTTTTTCTGCTGCCGAATAAGAGACGTTAAAAGTAACTAATGCAAGTAAAACTAAAGTAAGTATTGATAAGTATTTAAACATTGTAAGCCTCCCCTAACTATTGATTGGTTTTAAAAACCCACCTATTGTTAACTCTACTATAATAAAACCAAGTAAGCACTAAATTTTAAAAGCCCGGCATCTTTGATACCAGGCTTCTAAAATATTGCCACTAGTCACCACCTATGAATTGTTTATAGAGTTAAGGTCAACACCAAATACCACGTACTTCTCACCTTTGTTATCAGAAGTAATTGATATATTGCTGTCGCTCAGCTTCTGAACCTGAAAGGTATCACCAAGGTCAGTTGCTACATAACCCCCGGCTGCAGTGTCAGAAACTTCTGCCTGTTCTATCGGCAGGTGCACTCCAAATGCGTTAACTCCCGCGTATGAACTAAGTGGTAATGCAAATGCTAAAGCTAAAACTGATGTTAGAAGTAATTTATTCATTATCTTCTACCTCCTGTTAAATTGTTATTGTATATATAGTTGCACCTGCAACCAATAAGGATTCATAATAGGAATTCAATTTTAATTTTACAAATCTTTAATTTGGAATATTTCTTTATTCTTTTGTCTTTTGACAAGGGTTCAGTAGATTTTATAATGTTATAAAAATTTTAAAGGACCTATCTATCATGAAAAAACTTTCAATATTTGCATTAATACCTGTATTTGTACTTACATTATTTAGTGCCGGCTGTATGACCGCTACCCAGCACCAGCAGGAACTTCCCCAGACCCAGGAAAAGGAAATGACAGTGGGTGTAGTCCAAAGAGAGATATATAAAGGAATGTCGGGAGCAGATGTTGCCGAAGCACTTGGTTCACCAAATATTGTTACTAAAGACAGTGGTGGCCTTGAAACATGGGTTTATGACAAGATAGCAACTGAGGCTTCATACTCCAAGAGCAGCGCCGGTACCGGCCTGATTTTGAGTCTGCTTGTAGGTTACAACAAGGAATCTGGCGCCACTGCTACAACGCAAAAAACTCTTACCGTTATTATTAAGTTTAAAGATAATCTTGTAGATTCATTCTCATACCACTCATCCAAGTTCTAAGGAGAAAAATTTTGATTAATACCCAATTTTATAAATTAACATCAATAATCTGTATGGTTTTATTTATTTCTGCCTGTGCTACTACTCCACCTCCCCCGGCAAAAAGCCAGCTCCAGATAAGGGAGTTTCAGACAAAGGTATTCGAAGTTGACGACCAAAAGATGGTAATGAAGGCAATGATAAATGTTCTCCAGGATGATGGGTATATAGTAGAGAATGCAAATGTTGACCTGGGACTTATAACCGCTTCAAAGGAAACAGACGTTGAAGACGGATGGTCCAAATTCTTTGCACAGCTTGGCGAAGGCGACCAGGCTAGGTGGTCAAAAAACCTTATAATTGAATCATCTTCAAATGTCAGCCAGCTTGGAGACAGGGTTAAAGTAAGGGTCAACTTCAGGGGTAAAGTCCTTGATAACCAGGCAGGTATAGTTGATGTATACAGCGTTGAAGACGAAAATTTTTACCAGGATTTCTTTATTAAGGTAGATAAGGCAATCTACCTCCAGCAGCAAAACATATAAAACACTTATTAGCCGAAGTGGCGGAATTGGCAGACGCGCAGGACTCAGAATCCTGTTCCCGCAAGGGAGTGGGGGTTCGACTCCCCCCTTCGGCAAATTACTTTTTTGGAATAAAGTTGTCCTTACATCCCATTTCCGCATGTTCTACCAGGGCGGGCTTATAGAATACAAAAATAATTTCTTTGTCATTTCTTCTTTTTTTTGTTGTATTACTGCACGAACCAATCATATCATCGTTCACAGGGCAGGCGGAATCTGCATAGATACCTTTGTGCATTTCACAAACCATCTTTGCATCATCTTTGCCTGACCAGCCATTACCCCTGAAGTCATAACATTGATTGGTTGTTGCCCTCATATCGCAACTGGCAACAAAACCCAGACTTTTATCTACAAATCCGCCATTTGATGAATAGGTCAAAAATGTAAAAAAGAAAATTAATAAAAAAGTATATAAAACTGTTTTATACAAGGCCGTGTCCCCCTGATTAATATGTATTTGCTAGTATAAGATTATAAGCGGTGTGAAGCAACCTTTTTGGGTCTTATGATTAACTTCTTATTATTTATATTTTTCAATGTATTGACTTAATATGAGTATAGTGTACTATGGCATTAGGAAGTATGAGTGTAGTTCCATTCTAAATTAAGATTCATTTCTAAAATTTTTTCTGAAACGCTCCCATGATCCAATTTGAAAACAGGAGGTACCTAATATGTCAGAACGTGAAAACGGAACTGTAAAGTGGTTCAATGCAACTAAAGGATTTGGTTTTATTGAACGCGAAAGCGGTGTAGATGTATTTGTTCATCACAGTGAAATTAATGGCGAAGGCTATCGTTCACTTGATGAAGGTCAGCAAGTTGAATTTACGCTAGCAACAGACGGTCCGAAAGGCCCGCATGCACAAAATGTTGTAGCACTTTAGTATAAAAATAACTTTACTAAAATGTAAAAAGCCCGGTTAATACCGGGCTTTTTTATTATTCAGTTATTTTTTATACTAAGCATTAACCCGAAATATCATCAAGGCTTTTGTAATAGTCTATACACTTTTGACATGCCCCGTCGGTTTCAAGCCACTGCGGGTTTTTACTTTTTATTGTCTCTAAAAGCCACTGTTCTGCAAAGTGTGTAAGGGAATCCACCTCATTGTTGCATAGTTTGCATATATCCATATTTGTTCTCCTGTATAATTAATCTACGAATAAAGAAATAATAAGGTTTTACCGGGTTGAAAATAAATAGACCAGCAGGGTCAGGTCTTTGATATATATATTGGAAAAAATATAATGCAACAATATTGAAACGAGTACAGTTTAAAAAAACAGTTGATTAGTTAATATAGAGGACTAATCTACTATTTTTAAGGAGTGACTAATAATGAAGGCAAGCATTTTTCATGAGACAGGTGATGTTGATGTATTGAAATACGAGGATGCAGATACTCCCTCTATTGGTGATAATGATGTTCTTGTTAAGGTTAAAGCCTCTACCCTTAATTCTCTTGACCTGAAGTTACGAGCCGGTTCTTCACCAAGGCCTGTAGCACTTCCCCATGTTGGCGGAATAGATATTTCAGGTGAAGTAGAAGCAGTCGGCAGTGGAGTTGATGTTGTTGCACCTGGCGACAGGGTTGTTGTTAATCCTACAATTAAACTCGAAAAAGGTTTTAGTGTGGTTGGTGTTAACCAGCACGGCGGTTTTGCAGAATTTGTTTCCGTGCCGGCTTCCAATATTGTAAAGATTCCTGATAGTCTTGATTTCGATGAGGCTTCGGCCCTTCCAGTCTGTTACGTAACCGCACTCTACGGACTCAGAAACAGGGGCGGACTCCAGTCCGGAGAGACTGTAGTGGTACATGCCGCGGGTAGTGGTACCGGATCTGCTGCAATAGAAGTAGCAAAACATTTTGGCGCAAAGGTAATAGCGACTGCCGGAAGTGATGAGAAACTTGAAAAAGCCAAAGAGATGGGAGCTGACCAGGTAATAAATTATAAGAGTGCAGATTTTGCAGAAGTAATAAAAGGCGGTGTAGACCTTATATTTGACCAGGTCGGTGCAAGCTACTGGGATAAGAACATAAAGATACTGAAACCCGGGGGCAGGCTTTTACTGGTCGGAGTAGTAGGCGGCGGCGTTGTTGAAAAAGCAGGCCTCGGCCCACTTATAATGAGAGATATATCCGTAATTGGTGTAACGATGTTTAATGCACCAAAGTCAGTACTTGAAGAAGTTGTTCAGCTGGCCGGTGAAGGAAAGTTTAAACCGGCAATTTATAAGAAGTTTCCGCTGTCCGAAGCTCCCCAGGCTCAAAAAGTACTTCAGGATAGCGAACAGTTCGGTAAAGTTATATTAAATCCATAAATATACAGGAGATATTATTATGTTATTCAGATCATTCTTAGTTTTATCAGCAATATTAATGATTGCATCAGTAAGTGCATTTGCTTCACAGATCAAACCAATACCTGTACTTCCGGGTAGCTGGCATTCCAAGGTTACAACCAGTGCAACGGGTTTACCTCAGCCTGTAGTTAAAGAAGATACCCAGTGCGTTGATAAAACTGAGTATAATCCCGAGGAAATGATTCCAGCACGGGAAGAATGCAAGGTTACTAATGTAAAACAGAAATCAAACTTTCTTGAATACGATATGGCTTGTTCAGGTGGAGATCAGATGCCTCCGGTAAAGGCCCATGTTGTTTTAAAGCATGAAAAGAAATCCTATGAAATGACAATGGACGGTATATCCGAGTTTCAGGGTCAAAAGTTTGAGTCAAAGGTGCAGGTTGTAGGAACTTACAAGGGCAAATGTCCTAAATAATCAGCTTTAATTACTAATTATTTGAATTTAATTTAAAATTTTAAAGACTTGACTTCATAACGGGGTCAGGTCTTTTTTATTTATTGGCAGGTCTTAACGCTTTGGTCAGGGGTAATATCCATTCTGCCGGCATTAAGGAGTCGTTATACATTGTCAGATCTATGTTAGGATCAATTATTAGCTGTTTTCTTCTACCGTTGAGAGAAACTTTTGCTTTTGCCCTTACTTCCACATTTTCATAACCCGTCAATTTAAACTGTTCCTCTATATAGTGGGCAAACTGTATTGCAAGATATGGCCTTGTTGCAAGTTTTCTTTTTTGTCTCTTAGTTAGATAAATTTCGGGATTTAAGTCCCAGGTCTTTCCTGTTTTTGGGTCTCGTATCTCGTAAGTAATACTGCCGTATTTATCTCTCAGTTTCATATGCCAGGCGAAATTATGTCCCTCTTCTGTCCAGCTTACATTTCCGGGATAAAGTATATGGCGAAGTGGAAAAAGGATCTGGAAGGCAATAAATACAGCAAGAAAAAGAAGAAGGTATTGCCTGGGTTTACGTAGTGTCTTAAAACTAAGTTGATTAAAATCCTTCAAATAGTCAGCAGCATTACTTTTATTAAATAATTTATGTGGCCAGCCAGGTGAAAAATATAGAGTTGTTAATATGATCGAGAAATAAGGAAAAATACCGATATTAAATAAAGCCTTATTTGTTATATGAAAGACCAATGCCAAAATAAAGGCAAATACCCTTGTTCTTCTATAAAGAAGAAGCGGTACTATCAGAAGATCAAAAAAGAGTCCGAAGTAGGAAATAACATATACTAATAATTCTTTATTTGGATGTGTCCCAATAAAACTATCATCGAGCCAAATCCAAAGTGGCCACCCCTGGAGCCAGTCCAGGTTTATCTTTGCAAGCCCGCCATAGAAATAGACCAGGCCAATCTGAAACATTAATATCCAAAGGCACCAGGAGCTTATCCACCGGCTTCTTATCTTTGGCCAGATCAGTGAATCAACTGAAAGATACCGGTTAGAAGGAATAAAGATAAAAAGGAATGAAACAATAATAACAAGATAGTAGTGGTTCAGGTATACGGCCTGATCAAGCAGGAAGAGATATGTAAATCCCGTAAAAAAGACAATGGTACTTATTCTGTATAGCAAACCGATGGCAATAAAAAGTGCTGCAACTGCCACTGCGGCAACAATTGAATACATATAGTTTCCGGGCAGTACACTGACCCAGTGAAAGCCGTAGTAAGTAAAATGATATTCCGGCTGGAGCCATACCTGGTCGATATACCCAGTAAAAAGGTAAGAACCCACCTTGAGGAACAGTAGCAACCCAAAAAATATCCTCACAAATACTATTGATGAGATATCAACGGGCCTGAATAAAGAAGTAATTATATTGTTCAATTGTGTTAGCAGTATTAATAAATTTTTATTAATTATAAATTATAAATAACCCTATTGACAAAAAAGAGGAATATTATAATATAAAACATGACTGACTAGTCAGTTCATTAAATTGGTGAGGGTATATGTCCAGAGTGGTTAAGCTTGAAAATAAAACAGGTGAGAGAACTATTGCTACTTCTAGAGTAGTAAAGAAGAACAATATTATCAAAATAGCAGCCAAGCTTTTTTCCCAGAAAAGTTTCCATGATGTTACTATGGATGAAATTGCTGAGGAAGTGGGAGTTGCAAAGGGGACCATCTACCTCTATTTCTCATCAAAGGACAATCTTTACCTAGAAATACTTGAGCATACTTTCGGCTCTATTGAAGCCCTGCTTGAAAAAGAAGTAAACACTGCATCACTTGCCCCTGCAAAGCTAAAAAGAGTTCTGGCAATTGTTATTAATTTTTACAGGGAAAATATTGATGTATTAAAAATCCTTAGCCGTGACGAGACACACCTGATACAGGAGCATCATGACCTGACAGAGAAGTGGAGGCTTAGGAGAATCGAACTATATGAAAAAATTATTGAAAAAGGTATTAAAGAGGGGTCATTTAAATCCGGCAATACTGAACTTGCAGCATTGATTTTATACGGTGCAGTAGGTGCAGTGATGGTTTTTTATGATTTAGATAAAAGCCCTGAGGCAATCGCTGAGGAACTATACTCGGAAATTGCTTCCGGGCTTTTTCACTAACATGGGGTTTGAAAAATGAAGAATAAGCTTTCATTCTGGAATGAATACAGCTTAGAAAATACAATAAGGAGGCAATTCGATGAGCATAGATTATCCTTTTAGCTCTAGAATTAAGCACTTTGTCCCACCCAGGCAGTGGGCAAGTATGAGAGTAGCACGGGATCTGGAACGTGATACAGGAAAGAAGATCATTCACTTTGAAAAAGGTGATTACCAGGGACCCGATTTTGAAACACCGCAGCATGTACTTGATGCGACTGAACAGGCGCTAAGAGATGGTTATGTAAGATATGATCCTGGACCAGGACTTCCAGAACTTAGACAAGCTATTGCTGATATGATGGGAAAAAGAGGAAGGCCGACGTTACCGGAAGAAGTTATCGTTACTGCCGGGGCAAAGCACTCTTTAACCATGAACCTGTTAACATTCCTAGAAGACGGCGACGAGGTTATTTTCCCTAATCCAGGTTATCCCCCGGATGAAGTATGGGCAAAATATACAAACGCGGTAATTAAACATACGCCGCTCACAAAGCCTGACTGGCAGTTCAATGTGGAAGAATTAGAGAAGTTAATTACCCCTAAAACCAAACTGGTAATTATAAACACTCCACAAAGGCCAAACGGACACCTCGTGGAAAATCCCCAGGAGATTGCTGATATGCTCCAGAGGCACCCACAGGTAATGATTATCTCTGACGAGATTTTTTCACAGGTAACTTTCGGAAAACCACATCTTTCAATCTGTGCGATCGAAGAAATTCGTGACAGGGTGATTGTGATTGATACATTCTCAAAAACATGGGCAATGACCGGCTGGAGAATCGGATGGACCGTAGCTCCTAAGCCAGTTATTGATAAACTTTCAATTTTCCTTCAGGACTCAATTACTAATGTTGCCGCATTTATTCAGAAAGCCGCAACTGCCGCAATTACAGGTCAACAGACCTGGGTTGAGAATAAACTTGTACTTCTTCAAAACAAAAGAGACCTTATGGTTAACGGCCTGAACGAAATTGACGGAATTACCTGCGATTCTCCTGACGGCGCTTTCTATGCATTTGCTGATATCAGCGGGACAGGCCTTACATCACAGGAATTTACTGACAGGCTTGTTGAAAGGGCAGGAGTTGCTGTTGTGGCAGGGACTGCTTTTGGAAGCCAGGGTGAAGGATTCGTGAGAATAACTTACGCATGTGCTGATGAAGATATTATTGAAGGACTCAAAAGAATTAAAGAATGTGATTTAAGCTAATAACTAAAAAATAAAAGAGGCAGGAATGTTCCTGCTTCTTTATTTTTATGTATATTGTTAATATGACCGGTATGAATATTAATAAAGTTTTTGGCTCAAAGAGATTACAAGTCTCAATAACAGTAGTTTTTATACTGTTATTTACCTACGCCTGTACTAAGGCTCCGATTACCGGAAGAAACCAGCTAATACTTGTGTCCCAGGACCAGGAACTTCAGATGGGCAATGTTGCCTATACCGAAGTTGTAAAAGGCTCCAAGGTTTCTAAAAACCCAGAGTATAATGCAGCAGTTAAAAGAGTTGCCGACAGAATTGCAGGGGTTGCAAACAGGCCCGATTTTGAGTGGGAATACACTGTAATAGATGAAGATAAGACAATAAACGCTTTTGCCCTTCCAGGCGGAAAAATCGGTGTTTACACGGGGATATTAAAAGTAGCCCAGACTGATGCAGGGCTTGCAACGGTAATGAGTCATGAAGTAGGCCACGCAACTGCAAGGCACGGCGGGGAAAGAATTACCGCGGGGTTATTGTCACAGATAGGTGCAGTAGGTCTTGCCGCTGCTCTTGGTACATCTGGTATGGACCCCAACGTAACATACGGCATTATGCAGGCTTACGGAGTTGGTGTGCAGGTAGGCGGTATACTCCCTTTTAGCAGATCACAGGAATCAGAAGCAGACAGAATTGGCCTGATATACATGGCAAGGGCCGGTTATGACCCCAGAGAATCAGTGTTATTCTGGCAAAGAATGGCCGAAGCTACCAAAAACAGCCAGAGACCACCGGAATTTCTATCAACTCATCCTGATAACGGAACCAGGATTGCCAACCTCCAAAGGTATATGCCCGAGGCTATGAGGGTATACAACACCTCACAAAAAGCTCCCAATAATAAAATAAACTTTAAGTAACTTTTATTTTAATTCATAAAACTTCCAATAAAAATCACCCAAAATATATTTTTCACCCCAGTCTTTTTATAACTACAGTTTTAAACATAAAAAAGAGTCAAAATACCATTAATTACACATTAATTGTTTCTTAACAGAATCTTAACAAAAGAATTGTTTAATTTAGTAGAATAACAAATACATGGAGGGTTACTTATTATGTACATGTTGAGAATTACTCTTGCTGCGGCTTTGGTATTATTTTTAGGAATTGGCCAGGGCTTTGCTCAGACAATAGAGGTTGATGCAGCAATACCTACTTATTCAAAAGTTAGTGGAGTTTCAGGAAATATAGATAGTGTTGGTTCAGACACTATGAACAACTTAATGACACTTTGGTGTCAAAAATTCAACGAATACTATCCAAACGTCAGGTGCCAGATTGAAGGTAAAGGTTCAAGTACTGCACCGCCGGCACTTATCGAAGGTGTTTCCCAGTTCGGGCCTATGTCAAGAAAGATGAAAAATAAAGAGATTGATGAATTTGAAAAAGCAACGGGATATAAACCGGTGGCCGTACCAACCGCAATCGACACACTTGCGGTATATGTAAACAAGGACAACCCGATTAACTGTCTGACATTAGAGCAGACAGACGCAATATTTTCTAAAACAAGAAACTGCGGAGGGGCTTCGGATATCGTGACCTGGGGCGACCTTGACCTCACCGACGTGTGGCAGAATAAGCCTATAAGCAGTTACGGCAGAAACTCTGCTTCAGGAACATACGGTTACTTTAAAAAGAAAGCACTCTGTAAAGGTGATTATAAAGATTTTGTTAAAGAACAGCCAGGTTCAGCCTCGGTGGTACAGGGTATAACCAAAGATATATACGGCATTGGTTACAGCGGTATCGGTTACAAAACCTCCGGAGTTAAGACAATAGAGCTTGCTAAAACAGCAGGAAAGTGTGCAGCACCCAGTCTTGAAAATATTGTATCCGGCAAATACCCGCTTGGAAGGTACCTGCTCCTATACCTTAACAAGCCACCAAACCAGCAGTTAGACCCCTTGAGGAAAGAGTTCTTACTTTTTATCCTTAGCAAGGAAGGCCAGGAGGTAGTTATTAAAGATGGTTACCTGCCTTTACCAGCTGATAAGGTCGCCGAACTGAGGGCAATAGTTGAAAATTAATCAGCATATGATTAAGAGATTGAAATTAAAATATATCGGTTTAAATTTTTGTACGCTGTAGGAGAAATTTCGCGGTGTACTTATCTTTTTGCCGAGTAAAAACCAAACATAATGCCTGTTTCGACCGAAGATATAAAAAATATAAACAGCAAAGAGTTAAAGCAAAAAGCTGTCGATAAAAGAATGTTTTACGACAAGCTTGCCACTGTTGTTGTGGCAGGTGGAGGAGTTGCAATAATACTGTGTATTATCGCCATACTTTTTTTTATCGGGATTGAAACAGTGCCGTTATGGCAATCCCCTAATGCAGAGTTACAAAACAGTTTCGAGTTAGAAAAAGCCCCGGTTACGGCGGGGGATTCAAGCAATATTCTTTTAGTAGGTACCGAAGAGTACACTGAGATTGCATTTCTTTTTGATGCGCAGGGTGTAGCCAGTTTTGTAAGCCTTGAAAATGGGTCTTTAATAAGTGAAAAAACCATTGTAAATACTGAAGAGCAGGGCACAGTAACGTCAACTTTTGCCTCGGAAAAAAATAAAGATTACGCGGCCGCTACCAGTATGGGATGGGTAGTACCGTTTTCACTCAAATACAATGTTACTTACGGCAAGGACAACAAAAGAAACATTCTGCCGCAAATTATACAATCAGACCCCCTAAAAGTTGCCGATGTATCTATTGATCTTTTCGGATACAAGACCGGCGAGTTTGGCGACTCTTCTATTACAGCTTTCGTAACGGAAAATAACAGCTTCATCTTCCATTCCATTGCCGTATCAGATGATGAGTTTATGGACCAGGAAGAATCTATTACAAACAGTGTCGATCTTACAAGCCAAATAGATGTAAATTCAATCACGGCTATACAGATAGACAGTTTTCTTAACAATCTCTATGTAGGTACTTTAGACGGAAAAATTTATAACTGGGATATCAGAAACAAATTTAAACCTGAACTTCAGGAAGTAATTACGGCAACTGCAAATTCAAGTACAGGTATTACTTCACTTGGATTCCTGACAGGGAGCAGATCTCTTTTTGTAGGGCTAAGTGACGGAACATCAAGCGTGTGGTTTCCTGCAAGGAATAAAAGCGGAAAACCCGTATTAACCAGGGTACATGAGTTTGATAAACTGGAAGGCCAGATTACGGGTTTTGCAAAATCCCCGAGGGACAGGGGGTTTGCAATAAACGATGACCAGGGAAATGTGGGCATTTACCATACAACTTCCGGCAGCCAACAGGTTAAATTTGATGGTGACGGCAAGGACTACAGCTCTATTACCTTTGCACCTAAATCCAATGGCGTGGTTGTGGTTGATAAAGACGGTGCCGTAAAACACTGGGTAGTTGATAATCCCCACCCCGAAACAAATTTTAAAACACTTTTCGGAAAAGTCTGGTATGAAGGCTATTCAGACCCTGAATATGTATGGCAGTCCACAGGCGGCACCGATGAGTTTGAACCAAAGTTCAGCCTTACCCCATTAATATACGGAACGTTAAAAGGGGCATTTTACGCATTACTTTTTGCCATTCCTCTTGCAATACTGAGCGCTATCTGTGTGTCACAGTTTATGCACCCCAATCACAGAAACAAGATTAAGCCAATTATTGAAATTATGGCAGCACTTCCAAGCGTGGTACTTGGATTCTTCGCGGGGCTTTGGATGGCACCTGTGATTGAAAAGATTTTTCCCGCGGTCTTGGCAATGTTTATTTTAATCCCATTATTTACGATTATATCTTTATTTGTTTGGCAAAAAGTACCAACCAGTTTAAAAGGCAAATTAAGAATCGGGACCGAACTATATTTTCTTTTACCTGTCATTATTGCTGGAGTACTTATTGCACTAGGTTTAAATTCAACTATAGAGGACGCATTATTTAACGGAGATTACAAGGAATGGTTCTATACAGTGCTTGGACTTCAGTATGACCAGAGGAATGCACTTATAGTTGGCTTTGCTATGGGTTTTGCAGTAATCCCTATTATTTTTACAATATCTGAAGATGCACTTTCAAGTGTCCCAAATAATTTAACCTCCGGGTCTCTTGCACTTGGTGCAAGCAGGTGGCAGACGGCCATCAACATTGTACTTCCCTCGGCCAGCCCGGGAATTTTTTCAGCCGTAATGATAGGGCTTGGAAGGGCTATTGGGGAAACAATGATTGTGCTGATGGCTACCGGCAATACACCTATTATGGACTGGAGCTTTTTTAACGGGTTCAGGGCCCTCTCAGCTAATATTGCAGTTGAACTGCCCGAAGCACCTCACGGCGGAACGCTCTACAGGATACTTTTTTTAGCTGCATTAATTCTATTCTTTTTTACATTCTTACTAAATACACTTGCAGAAATAATAAGACAAAGACTGAGGAAAAAGTACGGGCAGTTGTAGGCAGGGATAATTATAATGAAAGGTTTATTTAAAAACGGCGACGCATATATATGGATGACAGGTCTTTCACTAATGTTCAGCCTGCTGATGATTGCAGGACTGCTGTTTTTAATTGCAACCAAGGCCCTTGGGTTTTTCTGGCCGGCAGATGTTGTCGAAATTAAACTAAATAACAACCAGGTATACCTCGGACAGCTGGCGGGAACCGAGGCCATACCCCAGATGGGAAATAAAAGTATTAAGGAATACCGGACAAGGATTAAAGTAGGCAACCGTGACCTTTACGGCTTTGATTTTAAATGGGTGGACGATGATGATATAGCCAGCAGAGCTTATCCCAAAAATGCCATTGTGGTTGAAAGAAGGGAATGGGGCAATTTTTACGGATTTCTAAAAGAACTGAACATCAATGGGAATATAGTTCCTGGCGACAGTCCAAAAGCTTTTTCCGAATTTCAGAATTTAATTTCCAATGCCAATAGGATTAACGGCAAAATCCATACGATTGAAAAAAGTGAAATCGGAGACATCAACTACAAAATTGAAAATCTGCGCCTTAAGTTAAAGGGCCTTGAATCTTCCGGGAATACAAACCAGTCAAAAGTCAGTGCAATAGAGGACAGGATAAAACAGGAAAATGCCAGGTACGTTGAAAAAGAAACTATACTTGCAACGCTGTATAAAGAGCTAAATAAAAACAAGGTTGTAATGAGTTCTGTTGACGGCCGGGAAAAGACTATGCCCATGGGGACACTTGTTAGGGTATTTGAACCAAACTCCATGGGGTTTTTTGCAAAGCTCGGTCACTATATTGCGAAGATGTGGGAGTTTGTATCAGCTAATCCCAGAGAGGCTAATACTGAAGGCGGGGTATTCCCGGCAATATTTGGTACCGTGTTTATGGTAATTATTATGAGTATTGTAGTTATGCCTTTTGGAATTCTTGCCGCTCTTTATCTGAGGGAATATTCAAAGCAGGGCTTTTTTGTAAGGCTTGTCAGGATATGCGTAAACAACCTCGCGGGTGTACCATCGATTGTATTCGGAGTGTTCGGAGTCGGATTCTTTTTATACGGTATAGGCGGGTTAATAGACAATGTATTTTATAGTGAAGCACTGCCAAGTCCCACGTTTGGCACGGGAGGGATTCTCTGGGCCTCACTCACACTTGCACTTCTTACAGTGCCGGTAGTGATTGTAGCCACTGAAGAGGGGCTTGCAGCAGTACCAAAAAATATCAAAGACGGTTCGCTTGCACTTGGGGCAACAAAGTTTGAAACAGTGTGGAAAGTGATTCTTCCCAGCGCCCTGCCTGCAATATTAACCGGGCTTATCCTGGCTATTGCAAGGGCCACCGGTGAAGTAGCACCTCTTATGATTACAGGAGTTGTAAAACTTGCCCCGGACCTTCCTATTGACGGGAATTTTCCATTTGTACATTTAGAGAGAAAATTTATGCACCTGGGTTTTCATATATACGATGTTGGTTTCCAGTCTCCAAACGTGGAAGCGGCAAAACCCATGGTCTATACGACAGCACTTTTACTTATATTAATAGTGGTGGTTTTGAATTTAACAGCAATTATAATAAGGAACAAACTAAAGAAGAAATATGTCTCATCTGCGGTTTGATTATTTTAGTTGTAATTTGACAGGAGGTTTGTTAGAGTGGCAACTGAAAAGGTTAGAAATGAAGAAATGAGTGAAACAGAGCAAACAGTAGTGACAGCAGCTGCACACCAGCAGGACAATTCGGCTATAAAACCCAATATAGCAGACCCTGTGGTTGAAGTTGAAAACCTTAACCTTAAATACGGGGATAAACCTGCACTGCTAGACATATACCTGGAAATACCAAAGAATCAGGCTACTGCATTTATAGGGCCTTCGGGGTGCGGAAAATCAACACTTCTAAGGTGTTTTAACAGGCTGAATGACCTGATTGATTCATGCACGGTAACAGGTGAAATAAGAATCAACGGCGACAATATCTATGAAAAGACTGTTGATATTACGAACCTTAGAAAAAGAGTTGGTATGGTTTTCCAAAAATCCAACCCGTTCCCCAAATCTATTTATGAGAATGTTGCATATGGTGCCAGGATAGCCGGGATTAACAACAAATCACAGCTGGATGAAATAGTGGAAATGAGTTTAAATGGTGCGGCACTATGGGACGAGGTAAAAGACAGGCTTGATGAAAGCGCACTCGGGATGTCGGGGGGGCAGCAGCAAAGACTCTGTATAGCAAGGGCAATAGCTGTTGAACCGGACATTCTTTTAATGGACGAACCGTGTTCTGCTCTAGACCCTATTGCTACAGGGAAAATTGAAGACCTGATAACACAGCTAAAAGAAAACTATACGATAGTGATTGTTACACACAATATGCAGCAGGCTTCCAGGGTCTCGGACTATACGGCTTTTATGTATCTTGGTGAGCTTATTGAATATGCACAAACAGAAAAAATATTTCTTAACCCGGCAAAGAAACAGACTGAAGACTACGTATCGGGGAAATTCGGGTAACTGAAATGGCCAAAAAGAAAGTGTTATTCCTGTGTACACATAATTCTTCAAGGTCCCAGATGGCAGAGGGAATTATGAACCAGTTTCTGGGTGACAGGTACCAGGCCTTCAGTGCAGGAACGCAGGCCACAGAAGTTAATAGTTTTGCAAAAGAAGCAATGAAAGAAATGGGTGTAGACATGAGTGCTCATTACTCAAAACACCTGGATGAATATAAAGATAAGGACTTCGATCATATTGTGACAGTGTGTGACAGTGCAAATGAAAGCTGTCCTATATATTTAAACGATGATAATCATATACATAAAAGTTTTAATGACCCGACAGCATTTAACGGCAATGAAAATGAAAAATTAAATTATTTCAAAGATACTGGAAACCAGATAAAAAAATGGATATTTACAAGTTTTGATTAATTACCAAGAGGCTAAAAATGATCAAGTTTGAAGAAGAAATGATTGATTTAAAAAAGAAAATATCCGAAATGGCTTCAATAGTGGAAGATATGATCGAGAAAAGCATTAAAAGCCTTATCGACAGGAACATGATTCTTGCGAAAGAAGTAATCAACAGTGATAACGAAGTAAACAATATGGAAGTTGAAATAGATAATCTTTGTATAAAAATACTTGCACTTTATCACCCGGAAGCTGAAGACCTCAGGGTTGTAACGATGATAATGAAAATAAATAACGACCTTGAAAGAATAGGCGACCATGCTGTTAATATTGCCAAAATGTCAATCCCGCTTTCAGAACAACCGCCAATTAAACCCCTGGTTGATATTCCAAAGATGGCTGACAAAGCTATCGAGATGCTTAAGGAATCGCTGGACAGTTTTATGAAGCTTGATTCAGAAATGGCAGTCCAGGTTTGCGTTAAAGACGATGAAGTTGATGCACTCGAACCCCAGATTGTACGTGAACTTATGACCTACGTTATGTCTGATGCCCAGTTAATAGACAGGGCACTTCGATTAATTTTTATAGCGCGCCACCTCGAGCGGGTTGCTGATCTTGCTACAAATATTGCGGAGGACGCATATTATATAGCAACCGGGAAAGTCCTTAAGCACCACCATTCTGAATGAAATGAATTGATTTAAATACTTAGCTGATATTTGTTATTGGAAGTTCTATTGTAAATTCGCTGCCATTTTCCTCTTCACTTTTGAGGCTTATATTCCCGCCGTGTACCAATACAATGTGTTTTACAATGCTGAGGCCAAGCCCTGTACCGCCAATTTCACGCGACCGGTTTTTATCAACCCTGTAAAACCTTTCAAATATCCGGTCCTGATGGTCTTTTGGTATGCCAATGCCTGTATCAGCAATTTTGATTATTACTTTATTTTCATTCACAAAGGTACTTATACTGACCTTCCCGCCGTTTTCTGTGTATTTAACAGCATTATCAATAAGGTTAGTAAACATCTGTTCAAGAAAAAACTTTATACCCTTTATTTGGGGCAGATTGTCCTGAATATCAACAGCTTCTTCAATACTTTTTTCATTAATTTTTCTTTTTAATGAGGAAAGTGTCTGTTTTATGATTTCATTGACATTTACAGATTCAAAATCTTCATTTGAACTTTCTGTAAATAAAGAATCTTTGCCCTCAAGTTCAGATAAAATCAGTAAATCGGAAACAATACTTATCAGCCTGTTGGTATTGCGTGTAATAATTTTTTGAAACTGTATTCTCTCTTCGGTACTTTCGTATTCACCGTCTTCAAGTGTTTCGGAATAGCCTTTAATAGATGTAAGAGGTGTCCTCAGTTCATGTGAGACGTTGGCAATGAAATCTGCTTTGATCTTTTCCAGTTTTTTGAACTCCGTGATATCAAAAATAACCGCAATAATTTCCTCGGACGGTTTGTCGAGGGAAATTGTGTTGGCAAAGTAGAATTTTTCTTCGGGGTAAAGAATATTTATCTCTTTTTTAATTTCATTTTTGGTTTCAAGTGATTCTGATATAAGTTCATGGAGCTGTTTGTTTCTTATCATTTCCCAATACGGCTTGTTTATATAACTTTCATCGAGCTGAAACATTTCCTGGGCGGAATCATTTATTAAGGTGATCACACCGTCACTTGAAACTACAATTACCCCTTCACTCATTGCATCGAGTATTGCCTCAAGTTCGTTTTTTTCTTTTTCCAGTGATGAAAATACATCATTAAGGTTAGAGGAAAGGTCCTGCAGAGTTGAAGAAATATTCGGATTCAGATAATCGAGGGAACTGTCAAAGACGGTTTTTTGAAAATTACCCTTTGATATAAGGTTTGAGTAGTTAATTATTCTGTTGAGAATGTGCTGAAAATTCTTTTCCAGTTGATAGCATATAAGAAAAGAAAAGAAAAAAAGGATAATTCCAAAAATTAAAATTGTATTTCTTAATTCAGGTATGGAAAAAAATGAAAGAGCGACAAGAATTAAACTGATAAGTATTACTATATAAAGAAAGTTTTTTCTGAATAGTTTCAATTTACTGTAATTCTAACTTATATCCTATACTTCTGACTGTCTTTATCATTTTACCACAGGCACCCAGTTTATCCCTAAGGTTTTTTACGTGTACATCTATAGTACGGTCGTAAACAAGTTTGTCATCACCCCAGAGCCTTTTTCTTTTAAGAAGCTGGTCCCTTGTGAAGACCCTTCCTTCTCCCTCTCCCAGTGCTTCGAGTATTTTAAATTCAGTTGTAGTCAGATCAATTTTCTTGCCCTTAACAAATACTTCGTACTTCTGGGTATTAATTTTTATATCCCCGAGCTGTATTGTATCATCATCAGCTTCAGCGGGATTCATACGTCTGAGAACTGATTTTACCCTTGCAACAAGTTCCCTAGGGCTAAAAGGTTTTACTATATAATCGTCTGCTCCGAGTTCAAGGCCTACTACTACATCAGCCTCGGTCCCTTTGGCAGTCAGCATTATAATCGGCATGGAAGAAGTGGAATTTTTGCCTTTTAACATTTTGCAAAGCTCGAGGCCGTCAATCCCGGGGAGCATAATGTCCAAAAGCGCAAGGTCCGGAGTTAGAGATTCAAGAAAAAGAAGAAAATCCTTACCATTATGAAACTCCTTGATCTTGAAACCTTCCCTTTTTAAATGATGGCCTACAAGCTGAAGGATATCTTTTTCGTCATCAACAATTGCAATTACTTTTTCCATATATTATAAAATCCACATGAATATTTATTTGTAATTAAAGATTGTATAGCAATGAGTATATTAAATAAACATCTCTTAACATTTTCTTAACATTTATTTAATACTTTCTTAACGGGACTGATTTACATTGTTGCCATGAATCAAAATAGTCTTATGGAGAAAAAAATGCACAAGTGGAGGATTAAAGTGAGATATCTCATTTTGATAATAGTTATTTTAGCTATAGCAGTTCCGTTTGAGATTGTTGCAGCTGAAGAAACTGTAGCAAAATCACCATCAAGACATCATGCAGAACTTCAGGAACTGAAAAAGCAGATGCAAAAACTTCAGGACCAGGTCAATATGCTTGAAAGCCAGAACCAGGAAGTTAACCAGAAACTTTACGACGCAATGAGTGGTGAAAAAGCCGGATGGACAGAAAAGTTTGAAGCAGGTTATAAAAAAGGGCTTTATTTTAAATCAAAAGACGGCAACTGGAAGATGAAATTCAGAATACGCGGCGAGTTTCAGGCCGCCGTTGTAGATCCATCAGATGGAATTACGTCAACAAACTTCAGTGTTGCAAGATTAAGGTTCAAATGGACTGGTAACGCATACAGGCCATGGTTCCTGTATACAGTTCAGATTGACGCAAGAGACAGTATAGAATTAAGAGATATGTTCTTTGATATAGCATATAACAAGAAATTTGCACCGAGGGTTGGTCAGTACAAGGTTCCGTTTGGCAGGCAGGAGTTAACTTCGTCATCCGCATTACAGTTTGTAACAAGATCAATTGTAAATGCAGAATTTGGTTATGGACGTGACCGGGGTGTAGGCCTGAATGGTGTTGTTGGACAAAACTTTGCATATGGAGCCGGTGTTTTCAATGGAGCCGGGTTAAATGGAAATTCAAGAAACTCAAATCTTCTTTATGCCGGAAGAACCCAGTTTATGTGGAGCCGCGGCGGGAAACTTAAATACTCCGGCAGTAGTTTTGTATCCGGGGGTGATTATAAACTTATACCTAACTTTACAAAAATTGCCGGAGGAGTTTTTGTTGCCGGTGTTGCGGTAGCAGGAATTAAAATTAATACAAACCAGGCCGATAAATTCCCGGATGGAGGCATTGAAAACAGAATTAACGAATTAGGAACATCTGTTGCACAGGTAACTTCTATTACTGGTGATATGAGCTATAAACATCCAAGATTTAACCTGCAGGGTTCATACTATGGCAGATGGATAAACCCTGATGATACAGCAGGCAGTACTGCTTTTGACCAGGGTTTTAATGTCCAGTCAGGTGTATTCCTTGTACCAAAACAGTGGGAGGTAACAGCACGGTGGGCATATATCGATTATGATGATGGTTCTAATGTTAACCTTGGAGAAGTTGACCCACGTGATACAAGCTGGTCTTTGGCCGGAGGGCTTAATTACTATATAACAAAGGATCACAGATGGAAGGTACAAGCTCAGTATAGTTACCAGGAAGATGAAGATGTATCAGGTGATAAAGAAGATAACAATATCTTGTTAATGCAGTTGCAGGCTTTCTTTTAGTTAAAATCCACTAAACTCAACTCGCTTTATCTATATTTAAGAGTAAAAACCCGGCACTCAAAATGCCTGGTTTTTATGCTTTAAAGTGTTAATTTTTAAAAATGTTAATATTTCACTTGAAATAGGGGTATAAAGTGTTGTAGAATGCTATGTATGTCAGGGTTATTGCAATTGGGCAAAAATATTATGATCTTGACAAATAATTTAATTTTGTTTAAATTTAGCAAAGCCACAAACTAAATAAAGGAGGTAAGGAGAGATGAGTAAAGCCAAATGGCTGTTAGTCTTTCTTATAGCTTTGGGTGTAGCTATACCCGCACAAGCGGTTGAGGTAAATTTGGGTGGGTTCCCTAGTTATTTTCGTCAAAGGGTTCGTTATATTAAGAATGCCACATTCCTAAATACGCTTTCGCAGTCACAAGCAGAAGCTCTTGGATTTGGTACTAATAAAGATAACATCTTCTTTGCAGATACTACGTTTCGTTTAACCCCACAACTTGTATTAAGTGATTCTGTAACAATCAGAACACAGGTTGATGTTTTCAGTAACAACCTATGGGGTGGACTTACATCAGAATTACTAGGTGGAGGATCATCGCTAGTTAACTCAGCGATATCACCCGATGATAGGTTCAGAGGTGCATTGTTAACAGGACCAGGAGCTGTTGATAGAGGCGAAGGATTCATGAGATTCCGTATGCTTCACATTGACATGGTTCTACCTAACAATTTAGGTTTCGTAAGAATTGGTCGTCAGCCTTTTGACTGGGGTCTTGGTATCCTGGCAAATGGTGGTTGGGATCCTCATTCAGACCTTGGATTCTTAGTTGACAGATTCTTATGGTTAAAAACTTTCCCAGCAGGTTCATCAAGTATTACACTTGTTGGTGTTAGTGATATTTTTACCGGAGGTAATTCATTAGCCTCAGGTAGTGGTACCGGATATGATATCGGTGCTGTTGCTGTAATCTTCAACAATCCTAACATAAGCGGGATCAACTTAACTATTGGTGGTTATGTATTCCCTTATATTCACCAGAACAACTTTGATGCACCAGATCCTCAGACAGGAGATGCATTTAGCTCTACTGGAGATCTATCAAGATTTACCCTATATGCAGGTTTAATTGACCTGAAAACTGATACTTGGAGACTTGTTGGTGAACTTCAGGGCGGTTGGGGTGAAATTGATAACTTTACAGCACCTGGTAATACAGCTGATATTTCAAACCAGATTATATGGGCAGTGCGTGGAGAACTTTATCCTAGCTGGCCTGTAAAAGTAATTGGTGCTGAATTTGGTTGGGCTGATGGTGATGATGGTAATACTTCACTTGTTGATGATATTGAAGGTAACGTTATTGTATTTAACCCAGCTTACAATTTAGATAACTTACTTTTCAAACACATGATTCCTAACATCTACCAGAGTGCAACAGCAGCTGGTGGTGTATTTGCTAGAGGTGAATCAAGTGTACAGAATGCTTATTATGCAAGAGCTTACGCTACTGTTAAGCTTCTTGACTATCTGTCATTCACACCACAGGTACTTGTTGCTTGGAACGAAGAAACATCAGGCATTATTCAGCCTGGTACTGATATCGGAAGCTACATAGGTACTGAGGTAGAAGGAACATTAACTTGGACTGTTCACCCAGGCGTAAATTTTGATCTTATCGGTAGTGTAGTATTTGCCGGTAGTGGTCTTGAAGATATGCTTGAACAGCAAGGTGAAGCTCTAACCGGTGAAGGCGTTGGAAGTGCAGACAGCACACCATACGCTATACAGGGTAGACTACTTGTGTTCATTGACCAGTTCTTTAAATAAGATATAAACCAAGCTGACTAAGCTTGTTAAATTAAAGGGCAACCTCTTGGGGTTGCCCTTTTTTTTTGTTTTTTATATAAATCTTTGATCTACCCGTAGTTGTGATAATATTATTTACTTAGTTCTAATGGTTTTAAATATGATAAGAATATTATTGTTATTTACCTTCTTTGTACTACCTGCAAATGCGGAAGAAATTCTTAGTCTTTCCCTTGAAGAAGCAAAAGTAATAGCACTTGAAAATAACAGGGATATAAAGATTCAAAAGGAAAATATTGAGTTTTCCGAGGGTGATGTGACTAAGGAGAAAGGTGCATTTGATCCCTTTTTTACATTAACTTCCACATATTCAGATATTCAATCACCGACAGTTAGTACATTTGTGGAAAGTGGGGAGATAACACAAAAAGATTTTACTATTGAAAACAGTATTACCGGGAGACTATCAACCGGCACATTCTACGACCTTTATAATTTATCACTGACAAGGTCTGAGACTAATTCTCCAATCGAATCACTGAGTCCGAGTTTGTCATCATCACTCAGTTTTAGTATTGGCCAGGAACTACTCAAGAACTTTGGGAAAGAGGTAAATGAAACTCCTTTGTATTTGGCGAAAAAGAACGTTGATATATCGGTCAAACAGTTAGAGCTTACTATTTCAGATGTTCTTTTTAATCTTGAAAGTGACTACTGGCTACTTGTTGCTTCCATACAAAACCTTGAACTTGAAAAAAAGGCCCTTGAACTTGCGAAAGACCTTGAAGAAAGAAATAAAATAGAAGTAGAGGTGGGTACATTACCCCCTGTGGCTGTTACCCAGGCAAAATCAGAAGTAGCCCTCAGAAATGTAAATCTTATTAATGCAGAAAACCTTCTTGAAAGAAGTGAAGATAAATTAAAAAATGCTCTGGTACTGCCCTATCATATAGATATATTACCTACAGAAACCCCCAAAACATCAAACATGGACCGGTTTAACGAAACACTGGTACTTGAAACCGCTTTTCTTAACAGAATAGAGCTAAAAGAAGCCCAGGATGAGATAGAAAAAGGAAGAGCATTATCCAAGTTTTATTCTAATCAGAAATTACCAAGATTATCCTTGGAAGCACTCCTGCAGTTCCAGGGGCTTGGAGGCGACGAAAATCCCGACCGCCAGTCCTTTGGTGGAGACCCCGAACCAATACCCGGAAGATTTGACGGGCAGTCTCAGGGGATTAAAACATTACTTGACGGAGATTTTCCCGGCTGGTCAGTGGTCGGTGTTTTTAGTTATCCGATATTTAACCGAACTGCAAAAGGGGAATATGTAAAAGCTAATGCCGACCTTAACAGAAGAATTATTAATTACCAAAAAGTTAAGGAACAGATTGAGCTAGAGGTAAGAGATGCATTAAGAGAGGTACGAAACAGCCTGAAAAAAATTGAAGCTGCCAATACTGCTGTTGAACTTGCTCAAGAGGTTGTAATTAACGATGAAGAAAGGCTGAGAGTAGGTATTGCTACTACTAGAGAAGTGCTCGAGTCACAAAGGGATCTTATAGACGCCCAGACAACAGAAATTGAAGCCGTAACCGAGTACAATATCTCATTAGCACGACTTCAGAGAACACAAGGTACCATATTAATTAACAATAATATAAAGATTGAGGAACAGGAAATAAAATTTGGAATTATATCTTCTCAAAATTAAAAATATTTCCATAAGTAATAGTGCCCTACTTATGATTTAAGTTAACATTTACTAAATGAAGATTTTAAATATTTTAGCAAGGAATTTTTCAGTAGATTTAAGATCACTTGCTATAACCAGAATGGCACTTGCGATTCTTCTACTCGCTGATTTATTTATTCGCTCCAGATTTTTAAAAGATTTTTATACAGATGAAGGTTTGCTGAACCTGTATGCTCTTAAAAAAATCTACGAAGGCAATTACTATACATCAGTCCATGCTTTAAGCGGTGATTATCATTTTCAGCTACTTCTTTTTTTACTGGCAGTTATCTTTGCATTCTTTCTTTTTATTGGATTTTTTACCCGGATTGCCGCGGTTATAAGCTGGGCACTGCTTGTTTCATTAAATCTTAGAAACCCCCTGATGCTTCACGGAGGGGATATTATTTTCCGCTGCTTACTCTTTTGGGGAATATTCACACCGTGGGCGGATAGATTTTCTGTAGATTCGTATTTCAGAAAAAATAAAATTGATAAAAACTTTATATTTTCCGTAGCTGCCCTGGCATTCATTCTGCAGATTCTGTTTATGTATTTTTTTACAGGTTTGTTAAAAACAGGCGATCCGTGGAGGGAAGATTTTACTGCAATTTATTATGCTTTAAGCATTGAGCATTTCAGTTTTCTACTAGGCCCGTACATATATAAATTCCCCCAGTTAATGAAAGGGTTAACATTCTCAATTGTATGGTTTGAGCTTTTGGGACCATTATTGCTTCTTATACCTTTCAGGAATGGTTTATTCAGATACGTATTTATAGGTTTAGTTTTATCTTTCCAGCTTGGCCTTGCACTAACAATGAAGATAGGCCTTTTCCCATGGTTTTCAATGGCATCCGTATTAATACTGCTGCCGCCGTCGTTCTGGGATTTTTTCCCAAAATTACAAAAAAATTTACAAAATGTATTTTTAAATTTATCTTCCGGTATCAAACTCTATTTTAAAGGCATAGACAACTGGCTTTACTATAGATTTGAATTACCACGGTTTCTAAAAGCAGCAATAAATATACTGCTAATATTCTTAATTGTTTTTGTAGTTTTTTGGAATTTAAAACATTCCTATAAAGACACTTTTGCATTTATGGACAATTTTAAACGCGTGGGAAAGGTTTTTCAAATTAAACAAAAATGGAACATGTTTGCACCCAAACCCTACTCGGCGGATGGCTGGTATGTAATTGTAGGACTGCTGGATAATGGTGAAATTGTCGATATTTTCAGAAATGGTAAAGAGGTAAACTGGGACCCGCCAGATAACAGACTGGATGATTACCAATCTTACCGGTGGAGAAAAATATCAAGAAATGTTTATAAAGTGAAAAACAAACGATTTAGACGTTTTTATGCAAAATATTTATGTAATAAATGGAATAACACCCCGGATGGTCCTAAATTAGTGGAAATGGACATGTATTTTGTTTCCGAATATACTTTACCAGACTACAAATTTAAAGAGCGTAAAATTAATAAAAGATATAGTTACGAGTGCAGAATAAAAAAATAAACAGGTACTAATCTATGAAATATATAATAACAGTTTTTATACTTGCCTTTTCATTTTCAGCCAATGCGCAGGTTAGTACGCAGCCTGTACAGCCGCCATGGTTTTATTACTGGCCGACAGAAGATGCAGACAATTTTCAAAACTCCAGGCTCGGTTCTTCCTCACTCGGCTCCGGGGGCAGTCTGCAGCGAAGAAGCAATATTGAGGTTAATAAACAAGATGTTACAAGTGAATCCCAAGACTATGTACCATCCCAGCCAGCTACAATTGATGCAGATCTGTCTCAACCTACTCCAAATGCAGTTTCACGCCCTATCAGCAGCTCAACATTGATTAAGTGGGTAGATGATAAGGGAGTTGTCCACGTTACAAATAACCCTAATTCTATCCCTGAGAAATACAAAGACCAGATAAAGAACTGATTTTTCCAACTGAATATCTTAATTAATGTTTAAAATGCCTGACGCCGGTAAATACCATAGTCATATCGCCCGCTTCTGCTGCTTCTATGGTCTCTTCATCTCTTATTGACCCTCCGGGCTGAGCAATTGCAGTTATCCCGGCTTTTACAGCTTCATCAATACCGTCCCTGAAAGGGAAAAATGCATCAGATGCCAGGACAGAACCTTCTGTGCCAACTTCAGATTTCATGGTTGCCAGTTTTACTGAATCAACCCTGCTCATCTGCCCGGCCCCTATTCCAGTAGTCTGGCCGTTACGTGCAAATACAATAGAGTTGGATTTTACATGTTTACATACTTTCCATGCGAATATCAGGTCTTTTAGTTCCTGCTCTGTAGGCTGACGCTTAGTTGCTACTTTATAATCGTTAAAATCTTCATCGGATGTTGAATCTTTATCTTGTATAAGCATACCACCGACAACTTTTTTGAAATCAAATGCCGGATTATTGGCTGTATCGATCTCAGGGGTTTTTAAAACTCTCAGATTTTTTTTCGATGAGAACAGTTCAAGTGCATTTTCGCTGTACCCGGGGGCTATTACAACTTCTACAAACATTTCAGCTATTTCGGCGGCAGTTGCTTCATCTACATCCCTGTTGAACGCTATTATTCCTCCGAATGAACTTACCGGGTCACAGGATTTTGCGTTCAGGAAAGCATCAACCAGGACTTCATTTACAGCAACACCGCAGGGATTGTTATGTTTTACTATTACACATGCAGTTTCATTAAACTCCTTAACAAGTTCAAAAGCGGAATCCGTATCATAAATGTTGTTTAAGGAAAGTTCTTTTCCCTGTAACTGCCGGGCATTGGAAATACATGCATAGGGTGTTTCTGATTCAACGTAAAATGCGCCTTCCTGGTGTGGGTTTTCCCCGTACCTGAGAGACATTTTTTTCTCCAGATGAAGTGTATAACTTGATGGCAGTTTAATTTTTGAACCATCATCTGCTATTGCGGAAAGGAAGTTAGAGATTGCCGAATCATAACGTGCAACAAGGGAAAATGCTTTTACTGCAAGCCTGAAATTGGACTCATTGCTTATCGACCCGCTATTGTTCTTAAGCTCATTTAAAATATCACTATAGTCACCGTGGTCTGTTACAATTGAAACATCCTTATAGTTTTTCGCTGCTGACCTTAACATGGTCGGCCCACCTATATCAATATTTTCTATTGCTTCTGCTAATTCAACATTTTCTTTTTTTATAACCTGTTCAAATGGGTAGAGGTTTACAATAACCATATCAATAGGTTCTATATTGTTTGCCGCCATCTCGTCCTGGTGGTTTTTGTTATCACGAATGGCAAGTATTCCGCCATGAATCTTGGGGTGCAGCGTCTTTACCCTTCCACCGAGTATTTCATTGGACTGGGTGTATTCAGAGATTTCCATTACCTTTACACCACTGTCTTTAAGCTTTTTGGCAGTTCCGCCGGTAGAAAGAATCTCTATGCCCAGTTCGTCCAGACCCCTGGCAAATTCCACGACACCTTCTTTATCCGAGACACTAATAATAGCCCTGTTGATCTTTATCATTTCTATAGCTCCTTTAAGATAGTTCAGAGAGAATGTTTATAAAAGTTTACGAAATGTTTACATTGATAAAGATGAAAATTAATCAGGTAAACATAGGTTTTGAGAAGTTGTTAATTGTACCGTATAATTCAGTTAAAATCATTAGTAAAACATCAAAATATTTTTATCCAAAAAGGAAAATTAAATGCAAGATTACAGGCCGTTATATTTAAAAGTTGGATTATTTGTTTTTATTACCCTGTTGATTTTTATTATAGGAATATTTGTGATTAGCGGTGAAAAAAGTTTTTTTGAAAAAGAATATACTGTAAATACCTATTTTGATAACACTGTCGGTCTTTTACCCGGTGCTTATGTAAGGCTGTCGGGTGTTAAGGTGGGAAGTGTTGCAAAAATAAGTTTTCCAAAAGTTATTAATAAAAACCTGATACAGGTAACAATGAAAGTAAACAGAGAAGGTATAGAGCGCATAAGCCCGGATTCACAGGCAACAATCAGGACCGAGGGACTGCTCGGAGCAAAGTATATTGAGATTGTACGAGGAGAAGAACCGCCTTTTACTTCATATAACGATATAACTGTTGAAAGCTTTTCACCTCCGGAGCTCCAGGAACTTATTGGACGTTCTGATGAACTACTGACAAATATCATCAGTATATCAAAAAACCTGGATAAGGTTTCTGCAGTATTTGGTGATGATGAAAACCTGGACAACATCAGCCTGACTCTCAAATCACTAAGGAAAAGTTCAGATTCACTTGAGAAAAACCTATCTGCGATAGAAAAGGGCAATGGCGTGCTGCATTCACTAATTTATGACAAACAGTTTGAAAACGAACTTAGCTCAACAATGGCAAACTTAAATGCTACAACTTCAAATTTCAAAGACATATCGGAAAGTCTTAAGGGTGGGGAAGGCACACTCGGGGCGCTGCTGATTGACCCTTCAGTCCACGACAGTCTTAAGGGCGTCTTAGGTGAAGCCCAGAGAAGCAAGTTTATCAGGTCTGCGGTTCAGTATCTTGTAGAAAGTGATAGTGAAAAGACTGTAAATTAACAGTTGAACTAGGGCATTAACAATTTTATTATAAGAATGGTAAATCATATTAATAAGGAGATAATAATGAATAGATTTCTAAAACTATTTTCAGTTTTATTAATTATTTTTGCACTAAGTTCTGCTTTTATCCATAATAAAGCCAGAGCAGATGCAGATAGTGACCTTCCGGGCCCGCAGCTTGTAACCAACGCATGGATGTTTATAGCGGCTTACAAGGCCAATCCCAAGGAACTTAAAAAACTACTCCCGCCCGGACTTGAACCAAGCCCAGACGGACAGGTAGTAATAAACATGTATACAGTGCCTGACCCCGCTCAGACATCAGGTTTTGGCGCTTATACGCTTACCTATCTTACAGTTGAACTTAAAGGCCAGGACTCTTATGTAATGGGGTCTGATATAACTTATCCCGGACGTTACTTTGTCCATTATTTCAACAGTTCCCCATCCATGAGGGAATATACTAAAAAAATAGGTATGCCTGCTGTTGAGGGAATGACAGTTACCGAAGTCAAAGACGGAAAGCTAACAGCGACTTTAACCGTGGACGGCAAACCCATGATTATTTCAACTGCTGACGTAGGGTCAGAGCTAAGCCCTCCAGGCGGCGGACACCTAAACTATTTTGGTTTAATCCCTGCTGATGTGAGCGGAGAGAGTAAGAACCAGGTTGTTAAATATCCGATACCATGGAACGGCGGTGTTGTTGAAACAACAAATGTGAAAATAAAATTCAAAGCCCCTAAGGGCCATCCACTGAATAAAATCAAACCTAAAAAAGGAACTCCAGTATGGGCAATCTGGACCAAGGGCAGTTTCGTTTATCCTCAGTACCAGGTAATTAACGAGTATTGATTTAACTAGAGATTAGTGAAATTAACCGGGAGTCTCTTAGGTCGGGACTCCCTTTTTTTTATGAAAAAAAAAGATTTTATTATTAGTTATATATTAGGCTGGATTATTGCAACGTTTATCTACGTTATCAGGTTTTCTTTGCTAAATGAACTACCTGGCCAGGTTTTATTATTTATTAACAAGTTTGTAATTTTTATTGTTATACCCTTCCTGTGTACTTTTAGTGTTTATATTGCACATAAAATAGGAAAAAACTGGCTAACCGTTAGGCAGTTTAGCAAATATGCCTTAGTAGGATTTTCCAACCTGACAATAGACTTCGGGGTACTTAATATTCTTATATATATGACGGATAAAGATAAGGGTATCTATTTCACGGTCTTTAAAGCAATTTCATTTTCATTTGCATTAATTAACAGTTATTTATGGAACAAGTTCTGGTCATTTGAAAACAGGGGGGTTGCCAGGGCCGGAAGGCAGTTCATAACTTTTGTAACAGTTGCCCTTGGCGGATTGCTTATCAATGTATTACTTGCAAGTTATATCGTAAATGCAATACATGTGGATTTTGTATCTTCAAGAATCTGGGCCAATATTGGTGCAATCATTTCAGGGTTTGCAGTAATCGCATGGAATTTTACCGGGTATAAGTTTATAGTATTCAAAAAGAATGATAACGATCCACCAATTGTTTAACCGGCAGTTTTGACTGTTTCTTCCTGATCTTCTTCCTTCTTTCCGTAACTAAGTACATCCATCGGGCACACTGTTACGCAAATCCCGCAGCCAATACATGAACTGGTTGTATTATCCAGTGTGTTTTGCTTTAAGGCATAACTCATTACATCTATGCCGACCTGGCAGTTCCTTGAGCATTCATTACAGCCAATACATTTATTGTTGGCCTCAATCTTAAATTTTCCAATTCCAAGCCTGTTAAAAAATTTGGACTGAAAATGCATTAACTTGGCAAGCGGGCACCAGTAGCGGCACCATACTTTCCCGCCTAAAAATGGATACAAAGTTACAGGAAGGATCCCAACCAACCATACATCAACAAAAATTCTGTAGATGTTGATAGACCAGTTTGCAGGGTCCCGGAAAATATCAATTGTGTTCTTCGTGAGAAAAATAACAGTAACAATTGCTGCAAAAATAAGAATCACTGAATTCATCCATTCCCAGCTAATAGATTTTTTACCTTTTGGAGCAAGGTGGCGCCACCTGTCACCAAATGTTTCTGCCAGTCCGCCGCATCCGCATATCCATGAGCAGTATCTTTTACCGTTAAACATCACAAATACCGGTATTAACACAAAGGTGAGAAGAATGCCCCAGATTATCCAGATTTTATTTGGATCATAAAAGAAGGTATAGAAAAACAGGGGCCATGCATAAACAATCCCGTATGACCGCCAGCCCTGCTCGGCAAATGTAGGATCATTTGCAAGCTGCTGCCCTACCCACTGGTATTCTATCGCCCACTGGAAAAGAAATTCAGGAATAATAAAAAAGAATATCCACTGGAAACTAAGCAGACTTATATAACGCCAGATCTGGTACTTATCTTTCCTGTCGAGCCCCCATCTTTTTAGTGCCTGGATACCGAATAACGTCATAAGGCCCGTGTACATTATCGTATACCAGAATGACCATGGCCGCTGTGAAAATGAGAGCAAATCATATCCCCAGTTTTCATAGGGCCAGAATTCCTGGCCTTTACCTACTTTTACACCGTAAATTGTGTACCAGACAAGAAATGAAATACCGAGCCATGAATAACGGTTACCCTTAGTTCCCGTGTATATTAAGAATGAAAGTGGTATAACAGCAATTCCAAGACCCAGCAGATTAGGTACGGATGACAGGTCATTTCCAAATAAACTTGCATGACCACCAAACAGCCATAAACCAATAAGAGTCATAAATGTCAGGCCAAGTGACTGAAAAAAACTTCCTTCCCACTCGTTTTCGAGTTTAATGCCCAGTGATTTTAAAAACTGTCTTGGTATATCAGCACCGATAAGTACAAATGCATGATTATATGGAAGTGTTTTTGTTTCTTCATGGCCGCCCTTATCAATGGATAATTCAACTTCGGACTGTCCAAAATCGGTAATTGTTGAATTAAGTAATAACTCAATTTTCCCGGATGCTACCTTTTCATTTAACAGCCTTTCGTTGTCCTTAAAAATCCTGGCAAATTCACCTTTCCTGTATGAAAGATAGACCTTATTCTGATCGCTCAAAGTAATTGCTGCTTCTATTGCACTGTTACCGCCGCCTACTACTATAATATTCTCATTATTGTATTTCCTGGGACTGTAAAGCTGGTGATAGACCTTTTCCTGGTCTTCGCCCTGCACCCCGAGTTTCCTGGGGTTTCCACGCATTCCGGTGGCAAGAATAATTCTTTTGGCTTTATAGGTGGATTTAGAGGTTTTGATTTCAAAGTGGTCACCATCTTTTTGAATTGCTTCAAGTGGCTCCATTAACCTGACATCCAGGTTGTTACTTTCGACGATGTCACTCCATCTTGCTATTAAATCTTCTTTTTGTGCTCCATCTAACCAGAGTTTTCCTTTTGGCGGGGTTTTATCAGGTTCGGCATATACCCATTTACCTTCAGGAAAGTTTTCAATTGTGTTGGCTATTTTGCCTTTTTCAAGGATTACACTGCTTAAGTCCTCATCTTTTGCCGTAAGGGCCGCATTTAACCCTGAAGCACCGGCGCCAACGATTAGAAGGTCCAGAATATCCGGATTTTCCGATTTTGCGTCGGATAACGATGCTATATGCTTTATAACATTGTATCCCTGTTCCATTGCCAGCTTAATTACCGGCGCTCCGGCAAGGTCGCCGATTATGAAAAGCCCTTTGATATTACTTTCAAAGTTTTTGTTGATTTGCGGGCGCTGCCTGTCGCCGGTACCAAGGCTCAGTAGTGATTCGACATTTGTTTCAATTTTTTGTTTTATATTAGAGATCATATTGTTTCCTTAAAAATTTTTATATCATATCGATTTCAGATGAGTTTTCAGGGTTTAATTTAATACCGCAGTCCAAACAGCTTTTAGCAGAGGGATGGTTTTCATACCCGCAAGCTGAACAAATTGCCGGTGATGAGGTTAATGGTACTTTTCCAAAACCTGACGGAATTTCGCCTTTTGCTACTGATTTCTGAATTAATACTGCTAAATATCCGAATGCGTTAAACGCAAGGCCAATAAAAAACCATGGTATGGGTTTTAGTCCTTTTGCAACAGCAGCATGTGATGTAAGGGCGGCAAAAAAAAGCCCTACAAGAAAGTAAATTCCAAATATAAACCAACCCATTGATAAATTTTTTGATACTCCCATACTCTCGGTAAACAGTGCACTCCTGGGCTGAAGTTTTGAAAAATATTTTTGCTGGTTATTTAAAAAGATATTTACTGCCTCTTTCTTAAGAGGGACCCTGCGGCCATCGACAAGAAGACACACATCACCGGGACCCAGCGGTTCACCGGATACCGTGCAGTGATCCCCGGGCCTTATCTCAACACGCGGGTAGTCGTCTTCAATAGGGGCGTTGTACTGGGCGAAGGAGGGTGTAATAAAAGAAGTAAAAAATATTATAAAAAATATTTTAAATAGTGGCCTGTTATAAAAGAAATTTAAAGGCATCAAAATATTTATCCTTAAGTAAAAAATTGATTTTGTATTATAACACTATTGTTATTTAATTACATTGAATGAGTATTCTTTTCACCACTCATTCCGGATATTCATTGTTGGAAATAGTAATTTATTTTTAAGGGTCAAGTTTTTAATATCAATCAAAAAGCTTTGCCCCTTTAATGCACCAGCTTTATTAAAACTTTTTATCACTTCAACATACGGAATTATACTAGATATGGTTTTATCATGGTTTATGCTAAGCAGTTTTCATCAAGCATAAAGCATGGAAAAAAGATTATGCAGTAATAATCTGAACATTTACAAACAATTTCGCAACAATTTACAATTTGTGTTATTTTTACAACTAGTCTCTAATGAAGTTGAGAGTACCAGTGGTTTAATATGAGAATTTATAAATAGTTATGAGTGTATATTTAAATAAAATTGTCTTATTCCTGATTCTTGTATGTTTCTTTCCACCTTTATTTTTGTTAGCCCAAGAAAATGAAAAATCGACTGAGATTTATGAAAATGATTCGACAATTATAAATTCAACTTTTAGGGAAGATTCTTCAAATAATATTCAAAACTCCAATAACAACGAATCTCCAAACAGTATAGCAGGTGAACTAAACCAATCTGCGATAACCCAAAGAAATATATTGCTGAAATATGGTTATTTTGAAAGATTACTTAAACCCTGGGTTTTATTTACTGAAAAATTGAAAGAAAAAACGGGTTTAGATGTAGGTACATCTTATTCCATTCTATATCAACATTCATCAAAAGCTATCAGTGCTCAAAATGAAAACGACGCAGCAAGTGGTGTTTTAGAATTTTTTGGACACTGGAACTTATTTAATAGTGAAGAAAGAGAGCATCCCGGTTTCCTGGGATTTAAAATTAAATGGGCACATACAATATTTTCAGATATACCGCCTACTCAATTGAATGAACAGATAGGATCTTTATGGCAAACGACCGCAACATTTAACAGCCAGTCTATATCCTTGGACCAAATTTGGTGGCAACAATCATTTTATGACGAAAAGATTGTGTTTAGATTTGGAAAAGTCGATCAATCGGATTTTGTTGATTTCTATATGTATAGCAGTGCAAAGAGGTATTTTCTAAATGAAGCGTTTTCACAAAACCCTACAATACCATTTCCTGAAACAGGTTTACTTGGTTTTGTTAAGGTAATTCCAAATGATATATTTTATGTTCTATTCAGCCTTGGTGATTTAAACGCAACTGGTGATAATCTTGATTTTAAATCATTTTTTACAAAACGTGATTATTTTGAAACCATTGAATTTAATCTTTCACCACTTGCCCAAAAACTAGGTTACGGCGGCAATTACCATATTACATTTTGGCATAGTGATGAGATAGAAAACAAAGATATACCCTCATCAAAGGGGTTTAATATCAATTTAAGTAAACACTTTCATGAAAAATACGGTGCTTTTATCAGATATGGTTATTCAGACGGTAAGTTTACTGAAGTTCAGCAGCTTTTATCTTTAGGTTTTGGTATTTCAGGGCCTTTAAATAATGCAGGAGATTTTTTTGGTATGGCATTTGCCTGGGGTGATCCTGTTCAGGATTCATTAAGGTCGCAGTATGTTTTTGAGACATTATATAGAGTACAATTAACGCCAATTGCACAGCTTACACCTGATATACAATTAATTGTTAATCCAACCAATAATCCCAATGAGGATTTTCTGGCGGTATTTGGAATAAGGTTAATAATTTCATTATAATATTTATGATAATTTTATAAAAATATACTTAGGAGTTGAAAATGAGCACAGGAAATATTTATTTAAAACAACTTGATGAAATAGTAAAGCCGGCTATTGAGCAATTAAATGACGAACTCTCCGGTGTTTCTAATTTCATAATTGAACTGGAAGAAGGCAGTAATCTGAAAAACATTGTCAGCCGTGCAATAGCCCAGCAAAGGAATGAAACCGTATACAGTGATATGGTACAGGAACCACTTGGAATTTACCTAAAGGATACCAACAACCCATCTGGCCACAGGATAATGGTAATCACAAGTTTTATTGGGGATAAGATATATATTGTTGACCCTGGCATTGACGGTTCAATAAATGATATCAGTACCGACCAGGTAAACCAGGAGATGATAAAAAATTCTTTAAAAAAATGTTTTAATATTTAACCCTAAATTAAATGCCTAAAATTCGTGAAACAGGTGATCTCCTGACAGAGAAAATTAATCCCAACACCCTCGATATTGATACAAGATCAACAGATGATGTCGTAAATACAATAATTTCCGAAGATTCATTAATCAGCAGTGCAATTTCAGCACAAAAAAACAACATATCAAATGCCGTCGACTTAATTACTGATACATTAGGTATCGGGGGCAGGTTATTTTTTGTAGGTGCAGGGACAAGTGGAAGGCTGGGAGTTATAGAAGCTGCTGAATGCCCCCCAACATTTGGAACAGACCCTGAAATGATACAGGCAATTATTGCAGGTGGAAACGAAGCAATTACAAAATCGATAGAAGGTGCAGAAGACTCGAGGGAAGATTCTGTAAATGAGTTAAAGAAGCGGTCACTTACTTCTAAAGATATATTGGTGGGTATAGCGGCAAGTTCCTCAACACCGTTTGTACAGTCTGCTATCGAATATTCAAAAGAAATAGGCACAAAAACAGTTTTGATCACATGCAATCCAGTTGCAGGCAATACCCCAGACATAACAATTTCCTTACTTGTAGGTCCGGAAGTAATTGTAGGTTCAACCAGGTTAAAGGCCGGGACAGCGACAAAAATGGTACTAAATATTCTTACAACTGCTTCCATGATACGTCTCGGAAAGACGTACGGAAATTTAATGGTGGATGTTCAGCCCAAGTCTTCAAAACTCAGGGACAGGGCAATCAGGATAGTGATTGAACTTTGCGGGATTGACAGCATTAAAGCACAGGAAATTCTGGAGAGTACCGGCTGGAATGTAAAGGCAAGTGTAATAATGATTAAAAAAAATATAGATTTACCCGAAGCTTTAAGTCTGCTTGAAAAAAACAAAGGTTTTTTAAAGAACGCACTATTATAAAAAACATTTATATGAAGGAAAATACTTTTATATGAAATGGCTTGAATCAATAATAAATAAAGACGAGAGAATAGTTATAGGGCTGATGTCAGGTACATCAATGGATGGTATTGATACAGCTCTCGTAAAAATCACCGGCAGCGGTTTTGATACCAGTATAGAACTCCTGGATTTTGCTTCATACCCCTACGAAAGCAGGGTAAGATTTGCCCTCCAGGAAATAAATAATTTATCAGCAACAAAACTCTCCGACCTAAATTTTGTGGTAGGAGAAGCATTTTCTGATGCCACTATAAGTATTATTGAAAAAGCAGGACTCACACCCGCCGAAATTGACCTTATAGGCTCACACGGGCAGACAGTTTATCATAACCCACCTTCAAAAGAGTCTGAGTTTTCATCCACACTTCAGATTGGAGAGGCAGATGTAATTGCAGAAAAAACCGGCATCACAACAATAGCAGATTTCAGGACCAGGGATATGGCACTTGGTGGTGAAGGTGCACCACTTGTCCCTTATGTCGACTACCTTCTTTTCAGAGAAACAGGCAAAGTTAAGATTGCTTTAAATATCGGCGGGATTGCCAACAGTACACTTGTAACTTCTGATATTGAAGATGTATTTGCTTATGATTCCGGCCCCGGCAATATGCTTATAGATGATGTGATACGTATCCATACACACGGTAAAGAGAATTATGATGACAAAGGTAAATATGCCGGTGGGGGAGAAGTTGAATACAAAATTTTATACCACCTGTTGAACAATGACTACTACAAAGAGCAGCCGCCCAAAACAACCGGAAGAGAAAGATACGGGAGGGAGGAAGCAGAAAAACTTTATAAACTCGTAGAAAATAAAACAATAAAGTTAAACGTATTAATTTCAACCCTTGTACAGTTTACAGTGGATACAATATACAATTCTTATGAAGATTTTATATTCTCAAAATGGAAAATCGACGAGGTCATTTTAAGCGGAGGCGGTGCGTTTAATCCCGTAATTGTGGAAAGACTCAGTGAAAAAATAAAACCAATCCCACTTATAATATCAGATAAATACAGTATCCCCCCCGACTCTAAAGAAGCTATAGCATTCGCAATACTTGCTAATGAAACAATTTTCACAAATTTTTCAAATCTACCAAAAGTCACTGGCGCCCGGTCGGGTGCGCCACTTGGAAAAATTTCAATTGGTAAAAACAGACTGGTTAAATAATTTTGACTAAAACCGATTTAAACAAACTGACTGCACTGGAATACGCCGGACAACTCGTTATGCCGCGAATAGATTTTAATGAAGAGGGCTATTTCGAGCAGGCAGTAAGGCATGTGGAAAAATTTCATGTGACCGGATTCATAATTTTTAACGGTGAAATAAACCAGGTCAGGAAAACAGTCGCAATTCTGCAGGAAAAATCAAAACATCCGCTATTTTTTGGAATTGATGCAGAAAGGGGCCTTGGTCAAATAGTTGAAGGGGGGACGCGCTTTCCCTTTTTAATGTCCCAGGGTGCTGCATATAATATCGAATTAGTAGAGCTTCAGGCTCTTAATACTGCACAGGAGATGAAATTCTGCGGACTGAATCTACTGTTTGCCCCTGTATTGGATATAAATTCAAATCCACTTAATCCCATTATAAATGTCCGGGCGTTTAGTGATGATGCTGAATTGGTATCCAGGTTAGGGCCCGCATTCTATAATAAAATAAAAAGCGAAGGTGTATTTGCATGTGGAAAGCATTTTCCCGGACATGGTTCAACAGAGACCGATTCACATGTAGAGCTCCCTGTTTTGAAGAAAACAGTTGATGAACTATTGGACCTGGAACTTATTCCTTTCAGAAAAGCAATTGATGCCGATATTGATTTCATTATGATCGGACATCTGGCAACTGAAAAAATAGATACCAAAGATGTCCCGGCAACAATATCAAAAACGCTTATTGCAGATGTGCTAAGGGAAAAACTTGGTTTTAAAAAAGCTGTAATAACAGATTCCTTCAGAATGGATGCATTGAGAGAGATAGGAGCCGAGGATGAAGTGGCGGTAAGGTCACTTGAGGCGGGCTGTGATATTATCCTTGATCCTTTTGACAGTGAATCCCTGATTGAAAAATTAGCTGAAAAGATAAATAGTGACCATCATTTTTCATCAAAAGTAAAAAGTTCAGTTGCGAGAATGTATAAACTTAAAGAGATTATTCCGCCTGCTACAGAGGATACACCGGATATAGATAACTCCGCTAAACTTGTATCAAGTATTGCCGCTAAATCCGTATGTGTTGTTAATAAGGGTGTACTAGAAAATAATAAAGCGGAAATAAATATTTTTGATGTTACAAAAAACGACAAAAATATCTGCCAAACGTTCATAGACAGGTTAAAGAATAATGGGAAAGAGATAATATCGGTCAACTATATTTCTGATGATTATGATTTTAATACCAAGTATGAATATGACATTATAAATATTGTTATTACTACTGTCTCCGCATGGACTAAATACTCCGAGTTAACAGAACATTATCAAAGTGTATTAAATCATTTGTCGGATAATGATGTTAATAAGATTCTCATAACATTCGGATCACCATATGTAATTGCTGAATTATTAGATTATAATATTGTTATATGTTCATTCGAGATTATTGAACCCTGCCAAAAAGCAGTGGCTGATGTTCTTATGGGTAAGATAATTTCTGATGCAAATTTGCCAATTAAATTTTAAACTATAAAAAGTATTAAATTTAATAAATAGCGGGAGGAGTAATATGGCAACAATTACAGATGTGGAAGGTATAGGCAAAGTAAACGGCAGGAAACTTCAAAAAGCCGGTATCAGGACCCTTGAAGGGCTTTTAAAAGCAGGTGCAGATAGAAAAGGCAGAAGGGCTATTTCCAAAGCAAGTGGAATTTCTGAGAAAATGATTCTCGGATGGGTAAACCGTGCCGATCTTTGCAGAATTAAAGGTGTAGGCAGTGAATACAGCGACCTTTTAGAGTGTTCGGGCGTTGACACTGTTAAGGAACTTTCGAAAAGAAAATCTGCAAACCTTCATGAAAAAATGACTGACGTTAATAAGAAAAAGAAATGTGTCAGGCAATTACCTAGTGCAAAAATGGTAACAGGCTGGGTCAAACATGCCAAGAGACTCAAGGCTGTAATAAAATATTAATTTAATAGTCGTACAAATTATATATAGTTTTCTGAGTACTATTCTTAGTAACTATATCTATGCCTTTAAATAACTCATTTTTTTCTAACCTGGATACGCTCGATTGGGGAGTAGTGTTCTTATACTTTCTGATTACGATCCTGATAGGAGTTTATTTCAGGAAAAGGGCGAGCAAAAGCATACTTTCATATTTTGTCTCGAACAGGAACCTTCCGTGGTGGCTCCTTGGTACCTCAATGGTCGCAACTACATTTGCGGCTGATACCCCACTCGCAGTTACAGGATGGATAAGGACCGAAGGTATATGGAAAAACTGGTTTTGGTGGAACTATATCTTCAGCCATGTTTTTATCATTTTTGTTTTTTCCAGATTATGGCGCCGGGCCGAAGTAATTACTGATAATGAACTTATAGAGCTGAGATACAGCGGCAGGCCCGCAGCATTCCTCAGGGGTTTCAAGGCCTTTTATTTTTCTACTATATTTAATTTCATAGTTATCGGCTGGGTTGTGGCAGCAATGTCAAAGGTACTCGGCGTATTTTTTGGTATTGATAAACTTTATGCAGTGATATTCTGCCTTTCCATAGCATTCTTTTATACAATGCTTTCAGGGTTATGGGGTGTAGTCGTTACGGACTTTCTCCAGTATATCTTTGCGGTAGTCGGAACTATAATCCTTGCTTACGTTGTAATTAATTCCCAGCAGATTGGCGGCTATGACGGGTTTGTAACTAAAATAAACAATATAGACCCAGAACATTTAAAGTTTTTTATAACTTCGTGTGAAAACTGCGATAAAACAGGGTTTTTATCCTCAAGTTTTTTTACATTTCTCATTTTTGTTACGGTCATCTGGTGGTCCTCGCATAACGCTGACGGAGGTGGTTACTTTATCCAGAGGTTCCTGTCTGCAAAGAACGAAAAACATGCAGTACTGGGTATGGCCTGGTTTGTAATAAACCATTATATAATAAGGTTCTGGCCCTGGGTAATTGTGGCGCTGGCATCACTTATAGTATTCCCTACTGCTAGTGTTACAAACGGTGATCAGGAAGCCGTGTATGTGGCGATGATAAGGGATTTTCTTGGACCGGGGCTAAAAGGGCTACTGCTGGTCACGTTTCTTGCTGCATTTATGTCTACAATTTCCACGCAGCTTAACTGGGGTTCTTCCTATCTTTTAAACGATATTTATAAAAGGTTTATAAAAAGAGATGCAACAGAGGGTCACTACGTGGCCATATCAAGGTTAATTACATTCCTGCTTACAGTTGTTTCGGGTTTTATTGCACTGCAGATCAGCAATATCGGAAATGCATGGATATTTGTATGGGCAATGAGTTCCGGTATCGGGCTTGTCTTAATACTCAGGTGGTTTTGGTGGAGGATAAATGCCTGGTCTGAGATCACCGCACTTGCCGTCTCACTTATTTCGATGATTTTAATTATTCTGTATACAAGGATTAATGGTCTGGAACTTGAACTGAAATACCAGATTATAGTCATACCGGTATCAATTTTATGCTGGGTAATAGTTACCTTTATTACAAAACCTGAACCCCAGTCAAAACTCAGTGAATTCTATAAAAAAGTTCGTCCGTGGGGATTCTGGCGCCCGGTTTCAGCAAATAATCCAGAAATAAAAACAACACCTTTCATGCCTATTATTATTAACTGGCTGCTTGGCGTGTGTTTTGTAATTACATCACTTATGGGTATTGGTAAACTACTGCTTGGCAATTCGAATACGGGGTTAATTTTGGTTTTTGCTGCCGTTGTTACGGGCGTAATACTTTACAAGAGAGTATCAGAGGAATTTTCAAATCTGTATTAGTTATGTTCTGAAGATGTGTTATATTTAGTTGCTCAAATGGCTATAAAAATTAAAGAAATAAAGTACCCCGAACTTACATTTTTTGAAAAAATGTATTTTCCCCAGATTTTTGGTGGACTCTGGATAACATTAAAGCATCTGCTCGGTTTTAATCAGATAACTGTCCAGTACCCGGAAGAGGTAAAAGAACTTCCTCCAAACTACAGGGGACTGCATGTTATGCCCGGCGATGACGAAGGTGAGATAAGGTGCGTAGCATGTAAACTTTGTGAAGTAGCGTGCCCGACCCAGGCCATTTCAATTGTTGCTGAAGCTGCCGATGATTATGGAATAGAAAGACGGCCAAAAGTCTACAACATTGATTTTATGCGCTGCGTATTCTGTGGTTTTTGTGTTGAAGCCTGTCCGTGTGATGCACTCAGGATGGGAATGAAATATGAGCTTGCTGCTTATAGCAGGGCAGGGCTTGTACACACCAAAGAAGTATTCTTTAATCCCAATGTAAAAAGCGATGCCCCAAGGGACAATGCCAATTTCCTTTACGAGATGCAAAAAGGAGAAATCCTTGATGGTTTTGATATTGTGGAAAGGGTTAAGGAACTTGATGGTAAATATATGCCGAAGTAGTTAATACCAGTCTTCGTTAAACTCTTTTTCCGGGTTTTGTACTTTTGTCACATTAAAACCCTTTACATGAAGTACTCCCGCGATTACCGATTTAAACTGGTTTCTCTCTGTTACAAGATGGATTCCACCGTGCTTTTCGTAAAACTCAGAGGTCATTATTTCAGGATCTACTCCCCTGCCTCCGCTAGTTAGTTTTACTACCCTGTCCCCGGCAAATGCAATTGTTGATTTGCGCTCGGATATAATGAAATCACCCTGCACTGCGTAACTCGCTAAGGCACCACCAGTGGTTGGATGGCCGAGTATCGAAATAAATGGCAGACCTGCATCTTTTAGTTTTATTATTGAAGATATTGTTTTACCCATCTGGTAAAGGGCAACTGTGCCTTCCTGCATCCTGGCACCACCGCTGGCTGTTACACTAATTAGGGGTAAATTTCTTTTTATTGCATGGTCCACAATAAGTTTCATTTTTTCACCAAAGACAGCACTCATTGATCCGCCCATAAACCTAAAATCACAAACAGCAATTGCTACCTTATAGTTGTTGACTTGTCCGTAACCGATAACAAGAGAGTCCTTAGAATCAGTGCGCTTACCGGCCTTTTCCCTCGAAGAAGCGTAATCATAAAAGCGGAACCTTGAATCAATATGGTCTGTAGTTAAATCATCCCTTATTTCCCTGAAAGAGCCTTCATCAATAAGGAATTCCAGATACTCATCAGAATTGAGAGTTTCGGGTTTATAACATTCAGGACATGCTGAGATATTCTGATGAATTTCTTCACGGGTAAACTGCTTTCTGCACCCGTATCGAATGGTTTTGCCTTCCCCGTCTTTTTCATCATTACAAAAGTATGGTTCAGAACCATAAAGGGCAATCTGCATTTCAGAGACATCCGGTGTGGCAGGTTTGGCAAAGTAAGACTGTATAGAAGCCTTTATCTTTTTTGCAATTCCCCTGTAACGGCTGGGGTCCTGTTCCATGTTCCCAACCATGTCGATTTTTTCCTGTAAATTTTTCTTTAAATACTTAACATCAAAATGTTCAAGTTCTTTTGAAGATTTTATAATTGCTTTTTTCAGTCTTTCAAGTGTTAGTTCAAGATAATCCAGCCTGTCCAGTACCGGTTCTTTTATAATGTCATCAATGATTCCGTATTTTTTCATATATTCCGCTGTAGGCTGAAGTACCTGTAGTGCATCCACTACCCTGTCGGCACTTCTAAACAGAATCGCGGAGCAGCCTTCTGCTGTAATAACAGAATACTCTGCCCTTGAGAGCATAAGCCTTTTATGTGCAAGTTGTATCGCAATAGCGCCGCCACTGCCGCCTAAACCCAGTACAACTGATACTGATTTAGTCTGCAGGCCTATCATTTTGGACTGGCAGTATGAGATAAGCCAGGACTGCAGTTTTTCTGCAGAATATTCATATGGGTCCCCGCCTACCGTATCGATGAAAGTATTTAACATTAGGCCATTATTTTCGGCATATTCCATCATGTTGTAGGAAAGCCCGTATCCATCGGCTTTTACAAGGCCGTAATTAAACTTTGCCCTTTCTTCATCATTAGATGGTGTTTGCTGGGCAATAATTGCCATTTTCTGGCTTGTACCTTTGAGCGTACCAACCCCTACAATTACCGCGGGATCATCCACAAGCTCTATTTTACTTCCATTTGGCGCATCAAGTTTATGCCTGAAATCAGGAAGGGCATGCCAGGGTACAAAATCATCATACAGGTATTCAATTACATGTTTTGATTTTATTCGATTGTAAGATTTTGCCTCTTCATGGGCAACCAGTGCTTTGGGAGGTTTTGTCATTCAATACTCCAATAATTTTTAAGAAATTTTAAATTAAACCTCAAATAATAACATATATTTCGATTAATAGGATTAGTAAAATAATACAATATCACAAATACTAAATCTTCCCCGTGAAACAGTTATATCAATATTTTTCCTGATTATGGCTAAAAACCTACAGGAATAAGCAAATAGGTTAATAAATTGGGGAATAATTCAGTGATTTATTTAAGGATATTATACGGTGAAAGACTGTCCACACCCACAGGACCCGGTTGCATTTGGATTTTCAATGGCAAATCCCGTACCGTTTAATCCATCTTTAAAGTCCAGTACAGAATTATCCAGATAAGGATAGCTAAGTTCGTCTATTGCAACTTTTACACCGTCAGACTCAATGATTTTGTCACTGTCTTCAGACTCATCATCAAAACCCATCTCGTAGGAGAATCCGGAGCAGCCCCCGGGAATAATCTTTACCCTGAGAAAGGCGTTGTCAAAATCTTCGTCCTTTAGCAATTTCTTTATTTCGTTAGTAGCTTTTTCAGTTACTGAAAACATCTTAATACCTCCTGAATCTACTCAATACACTCTATAATTATAAGCATTTATGGATATGATAGCAATTCCAAATATAAATACTATTATATTACAAATTACAGATTTAAAGTGAATATATTTAAACTTTTTATCAAGTTCTTTGTAACTGTCAGAACCTGACTCAACTGTTCTGATCTCTTTTTTTATGTCGGATGCCTGGGGCCTTACAACCTCACCTGCGTATACCGATAACCCAAGCATAATAATCACCAGCACTAAATTTAGATTTATAAACCGCCCGGTGGATTCAAATAAATATTTTTTAGTTAATATAGCCGTTATTATCAAAAAACCACAGACATAGGATACAAGATAGTATTTTGGGAAAATATCGGCAACGACATCACCTGCTAATTCCCTTGGCAATACCTTAAAAATACTCGGAGCCGCAGCAAATGAGAAAAAGAACATGCCGCCAACCCAGAACACCAGAGATAATAAATATATTAAATTTAGTACAACCACCATATAAATACCCGTATAAGTTTTAACTGCTTAAATAATCTTGGTATAGTCATATATTATGAGAAAGAAAAATTACCTAATTATTGACAGCAGTGAAAATAATTCCGACCTGTATTACAAAACGGGGTTCTTTGTTCCCGATTCAGTCCTGTACATTGAAAGCAAAGGCAAAAAAACCCTTGTGCTGAATGACCTTGAATACGAAAGGGGTAAATCCGAATCCAGAGCAGATGAAGTAATCTCCTATTCTGAGTGTGTAAAAATTCTGAAAGATAAAAAATTAAAAAATATAGGGATTCTTGATATTGCAGACCTGATTTTAAAGCAAAAAAAATTAAAAACACTGGAAGTTCAAAAAGAGTTCCCCGTGTATTATGCAGACGCACTCAGGAGGCGGGGATACAGGGTAAATGTATCAAAAGGCAGTATGTTTTACCCTGAAAGACTGATTAAGTCGGAACAGGAAATAAAATATCTTAAAAAATCCCTTAAAAAAACCGTAGAAGCAATGGATCTTGCAATTAATATAATTGCGAATTCTAGAATCAAAAATAAAAGGCTCTTTTACAAAGGAGACGTTTTGACATCCGAACTTGTAAAAAGCCATATAAACAGCTTTCTTGCTGGTAATGAGTTTACAGCATCGCACACTATTGTAGCAGGGGGTAACGATTCATGGATGCCCCATAACACAGGAAGCGGCCAGCTTTATGCACACAAACCCATAATTATTGATATATTCCCAAAGTCACAGGCCACAGGATATTATGGGGATATGACAAGGACAGTTGTAAAGGGCAAACCGTCTGAAGAACTGGCAATGATGTATAACACCGTACTTGAAGGCCAGAAGCTTGGGCTGAAATTGATAAAACATGGTGTTAAGGTAAAAGAAATACATAACTCAATTGTTGAAAGATTTAATAATAATGGTTTTAAAACCGGGCAGTTAGACGGAAAGATGCAGGGGTTTATACATTCAACCGGCCACGGACTTGGCCTCGACATACATGAACCGCCCAGAATTAGCATTAATAAAGAGACACTGGTAAAGGGCAATGTAGTTACTGTAGAGCCTGGATTATATTATGAAAAACTCGGAGGTATCAGGATAGAGGATTCTGTTGTGGTAACCGAAAAGGGCTGTATAAATCTTACAAAGTATAAAAAGCAGTTTGTTGTCTAAAAATTATTCCCACCATACATCATTATTACAAACAGGGTGGCCCTTATAACGGCAATTTGAATGAACAATGTCTATGTCCTGAGCGCCGGCAATTTCAAGTGCAGTCTCTATCCATGTGACCGTTCCGTATCGGCATATTGCCTCACCCGAGTAGATACTCTCGTCTACACCATCTGTGAGTGAATACTGAAAATGTTTACTTTCAATATCGGACAACTCGATATTTACTTTCCCTGTGTTGAAATATCTGTTCCAGATTGAGGGTACATTCTGAAGTACAAATACAGGGTTTTTGAGATTTAGAAACAGATTGAAAACGGGAAGCAGGTCTTTTTCGGTAATATATTTTACTATCGGAATGATAGAAGTGTTCTTCTCAACGGAAAGAAGGACATCCAATATGCTAAGTACCCTGTTTAAAAGATAAACCGGATACCAACCATTGGGGGTATAGTCCATATTGGCAAAAACCCTCTCATCTTCAGTAAGCTGCCCGGTAATATTATCCCATGTATCCTGTCCATATGTATTGATTATATATTCCCGTGAATATATAAAAATCGAGGCACTTGCTTTCGGAATATTTTCTGACATTTGCTAATTTATTGTAAGATTATTTATTTGGTCTAAATTTAAGTTCAATTAATTATACACCCAGGATATTTATATGAAGAAAACATTTGATGATCTTGTAGAACTTACCGCTCATCTCAGAAGCCCTGAAGGCTGTCCCTGGGACAAGGAACAGGATTTAATGTCCATCAGGAACTATATTATAGAAGAAGCCTTTGAGGTGATCCAGGCAATAGAATCGGAATCACTGGATGATATGATTGAAGAGTTTGGTGACCTGCTCTTGCAGGTGGTTTTTGCTTCCCAGATTGCAAAAGATGAGAACAGGTTTGATATTACTGATATTATTGACCAACTGCATAATAAACTTGTAAGGCGGCACCCACACGTGTTCGGGGAGAAAAAGGCAAAAGACGCCGAAGAAGCTGTGAAATCATGGCATGAACAGAAATTAAAGGAAAAATCCAGGAAAGCGAGATTGTTAAATATTCCAAGGACAATGCCGGCACTTCTTAGGGCACAGAGAGTGGGTGAAAAAGCCTCGCAGGTAGGTTTTGACTGGGACAATATCCAGGATGTTTTGGATAAGGTAAAAGAAGAGATTAAAGAGATAGAGCAGGAGCTGAGTTCCGGTAAAACCGAGAATCTTGAAAGCGAGTGGGGTGACCTCGTGTTTGCCACGGTGAATCTTGCCAGGCATTTAAAAGTCGATTCAGAGACTGCTGCCCACAGGGCTTCTGAAAAATTTATAGGAAGATTTGGAAAGGTTGAAGACCTGGCAAAAGAGAAGGGAAAAGTCTTAACCGACATGACACTTGAAGAGATGGACAAGCTCTGGGACGAGGTAAAAGAATCAGAGAGCAGTGCCTAAAATAGGTATTTGTGGACAGGGAAACAAGGGTGCACTTTCATGGTTTAATCAAGAGGTTGTTTTGATATAACATAGTTGTTGTAAATCTACTCTTCAAAAATAAAAATAAAAATTGTATAATTACTCAAATACTTTTAGGAGGAAGAATATGTATTCAAATATAAGAATTATATTATCTATCCTACTTTTAGCATTAACTTTCATTTTTATTCCATCTATAAACGTTTTAGCTGGCCACGTTGATATAAAGGAAACAGATACCCAAGAACATGGTGTTGCATACTTCTTTGATTTAAGAAATAGAGATACTTTCTTACAGGTTACAAATACAGACAGTTCCGATACCCTTCTTCATATTCAGATATGGGATATAAATCAAAATTGCATCGAAAATAATTTTTTCGATTCTTTCACCGCAAATGATACTCATATTTACAATATGAGTGATATACAGACAAATGATGGCAATCCCTCTGGCATTGTACTACCCGCAAATGCTTATGGTGCTGTTATTATCTTTGTTACAGGTCCCGATGATTCAAATGAGATTGATTCAGATAGAAATGTATTAATAGGCAGTATGAGGATCGTAGATGATAATGGTTATGAATATAGAACAAATGCATCGGGTCTTAATGGTACGGGACAGGGAACTGATTTTCCTGAATTAACCTTTAATTTTAATACTGAATCCGGAGTTATTCTTTCAGATGTAATTCAATTTAGAATAGAAGGTTCTGAAAACGAAGGAACTGGTGGCAATTTTTATAACCTTTCCGACATTTTCCAGAGTTATATAGTTCTTGATGTAAATATTCTCGATAAGGAAGAAAATATTTTTTCATGCAGGGACGTAACTTTCGGATGTGTTAATGAAAACCACCCGCTTCTTGAAGCACTCCTGGAAGAAACAGGAACTTCGATTGCAAGTTTTGAATACGGTATTAACGAAGCCATACCTCATAGCAGAGGTGGTCCGCTATTATGTCCTGGAAATACAATTGAAGAAGGTATTGTAATATTGGATTCAGTTGCTGATAGGGGATCTCTTGCCGGAGCATTTATTGGGTTAAATAATGGAAATGGTAGGGGAAGTTTTGATTCATGGTGGCAGGAGAGTAGTGAGGCTGGTTAAATGTTGAATTAGTTTTATTTAAAATATTAATCACACTACAATCACAAAGCAGTTTTAGGGTAGAACTTTGGCATTGAGTAATAATTGCTGATGTAGGTACTTTAAATTTTTATTTCGATGAAGTAACCCATACTACCAGATAGACCAATGCTGTAATAAGGCACTGCCTGTTATTTTTCAGTTATTTCCTGCCAAGAAGCATACTCATAAGTCTCCAGCCATCATCGATAAAAGTATCTGAACTTGTAGCTGAATCTTCAGTATAAATATTGTCTTCATTTTTCACAGATTCATCTGAGGAATCCAGTATTGCAAACGGCACAGGGTCGCTCGTGTGGGTTCTTATATCAATAGGGGTTGGGTGGTCAGACATTACAAGTATCCTGTAATCTTTAAACACTTTAATTTTCTCAAGGACTCTTCCTACTACACGTTTATCAAAATCCTCTACTGCCTGGACTTTTAGTTCCGCCTTTCCTACATGTCCGGTCTCATCAGTTGATTCAATGTGAATCATGGTTAGATCACAATTATTTAGAGATTCAATTGCATAGTCCACTTTGCCTTCATAGTTAGTATCGAGATATCCGGTTGCGCCTGGTACATCAACAACATTCATCTTTGCGTAATGGCCGATTCCCTTAACGAGGTCTACGGCAGATATTACTGATCCTGTAATTCCGTAAAGTTCTTCAAGTGTCGGCATCTTTGGTGCAGTGCCCTCGCCCCATAGCCAGATGCTTGTCGCGGGGTTTTCTCCCCTTTCTATTCTTTTCATATTTACCGGGTGGTTTTTAAGAATTTTTCGTGACTTTAATATTAATTCGTTTAATTTTTCTGAACCATTACCGGTTGGAATATGAGAATTAATTACCTTCCCGGAAATATCATGAGGAGGTGTTGTTGTAACATCTTTATTGCCGCCTGACCAAACTAGGAGGTGGCGGTAGCTTATGCCGGGGTGAAATATAATACCTTCCTGGTCAAGTTCCTCTTTTATACTTTTTATTAACTCAGTTGCTTCTTCGGTTGTGATATGGCCGGCGCTGTAATCTGCCATAATGGTATTGCCGTCTTCTTCTGCAAGAGTTACAAGATTACATCTTAGTGTTACATCACCCTGGGCAAGATCTACTCCAATGCTTGCAGCTTCAAGCGGTGACCTGCCTGTATAATATACGGTTGGATCGTATCCAAGAACGGCAAGATTTCCAACATCACTTCCGGGCGGTAAGCCCTGGGGTATGGTTTTTGCCATTCCAAATGTTTCTGCCCTTTTTGCAATATAGTCGAGGTTAAGGGTATCGGCTGCCTCAAGTGGAGTTTTGTTTCCAAGTTCCGGTAATTTATGGTCGGGCATGCCGTCGCCCTGTAAGATTACGTATTTCATAACGGAATATGATGTTAATTATTAATTTGGAATAATCAATAGACTTAAATTAAATCTATAGCGTATTTCTTTAAATCTTCAAGGGAAAGAACTTCCAGGGCTGATTCATGAGTAGCCTGAAGATAGAGCTGGGGGGCTTTGCCGGCTTCCAGGGCTTCTTGCCACCTTAGTGCACAAAGACACCACCTGTCGCCGCCCTTTAGTCCGGGAAATTCAAATTCCGGGTGCGGGGTAGAAAGATCATTACCCTTGCTTTTTGAAAATTCGAGGAACTCTTCTGTAAGATCAACGCACACTACGTGACGTCCAAGGTCCTGCTCGTTTGTATTACAGCAGCCGTCCCGGAAAAATCCGGTCTTTGGATTCATACTGCATTCGAGCAGTTCGCCGCCGAGTACATTTTTTGCTTTAGTTTTATTATCCATTTTTATGCATCATTTGTTAGTTTAATAAGCTGTTTTTCAGCATGGTAGGAGCTTCTGACAAGCGGCCCGGATTCTACATGTGGGAGACCGATTACTTTTTCTCCGTACTGTTTAAGCGATTCAAACTCGGTCGGGTGGTAAAATTTTGAAACAGGAATATGGTCAAATGTCGGCTGGAGATACTGGCCGATTGTAACAATATCGCACTGCTTCTGGTTAAGGTCGTTTAAAGTTTCAATTACCTCATCATACGATTCCCCAAGACCAAGCATAATGCCGGTTTTAGTTAAAAGCCCGCTTTGCTTTGACCTTTCAAGAAGATTAAGTGACCTCTTGTATTCTGCCTGCGGCCTTACATATCTGGTTTTACCTGACTGCGTAATCTGGGGATGATTATAAAGCCTTGGAACTGTTTCTATATTATGATTAAGTATGTCGGGCCTTGCTTCAATTACTTCATCGATTGCATGATTTTCCCCTTTAAAATCAGGGATAAGTACTTCTATCTTAATTTCAGGGTTAGCCGTTCTTACCTTTTTTATTGTCTCAGCAAATATGCAGGCACTCTCATAGTTCTTGTCGTCACGGTTTATGGAAGTAATAACTATATGTTTGATGTGGGCATTGTTGTCCGAAAGTTTTTTTACCGCCTCTGCTACCCTTTCAGGTTCTTCCCAGTCAAGTTCCCCGCCTTTACCTGTCTTAACATGACAAAAGCCGCAGCTTCTCGTGCATGTATCTCCGAGGATCATAAATGTAAGAGTGCCGGCACCCCAGCATTCGCCAATATTGGGGCATTTAGCTTCTGCACAGACAGTATTTAATTGGAGCTCTTTTACGAGGTTTTTGAGGTGATTGTAGTTCTTTCCGCCCGGAATCTTAGCTTTAATCCAGGCGGGTTTCTGAATTGTTTTCATTTCTTAACCGGAGGGGCTGCTGAATCCTGTTGAACCGGGACCAGTTGAGGTTTCAGTTTGTGCCTGCTGATTATTAAATGCACTGCCTGAACGTAAGTTTGAAATCTCACTCTCAAGTTCTTTAATTCTCTGATTCTTGGATTTTACTTCACCTCTTTTTTTTGAGGAACTGAAAATTCCCAGGAAGATTGAAAGTATTATACCAAGTGCAAAAGCTATACCTATTAGTGCATAGTTTTTTACATAATATGCAGGGGTTTCATATACTTTCAGGTCAAGCTGAAATTTATACTGATCGTTAAACATATCCTGGTTCTGAAAAATGGCCAAAAATACAATCAGGATTAGTAATGCTACAATGATTAATTTTATGTATTTCATATATCACCTCTTATAATTTACGATCGATACTACTATATTATATTTAAATATAGTTGGATTAATGAATTATATCCACTATATAAAAAAGTCCAAAACTATTGGATATAGGAAAATTGGAAATCCTGGAGGTTAAACTCATTTTTGCTGAAAGAAGTTCCTGTATTGCTGATTTTTTTTCCGGGTAATGAATTAATTCAGGATCACCTTCGATACCACCCTTCTTGGCTGCAAATGCTATTGCATCATTTAAATTACCCAGTTCATCAACAAGGTTGAGGTCCTGGGCCTGTTCACCTGAAAAAACTTTTCCGTCAGCAATGGCATTTAATTCATTTTTATTCAGCCCCCGTGTAACTGCCACGGTTGATTTAAACTGGTCATAAACATTATTTATAAGCTGCTGAAAATATTTTTTATCTTCTTCGTTCATTGTCCTGAATGGTGAACCCACATCTTTGAACTTACCGCTTTTAATTACTTCTACATCTATTTTTGCCCAGTCAAGAAGGTCTTTATAGCTAAGGAACTGGGCTATAACACCTATGCTCCCGGTTATTGTGCCGGGGTTTGCGTAAATTGTATCAGCAGCACATGCAATGTAGTAGCCGCCCGATGCTGCTACAGCACCCATACTTGCAACTATGGGTAATTTTTCCTTAATATTTTGAAGTTCGGAATATATTTCCTGGGAAGGCCCAACTGCACCCCCGGGAGAGTTAATGCGCACTACAATAGCTTTGACTGAACTGTTTTTTCTAATTTTGTTGAGACTTTCGAGGTATTTATCGGAATCAAGAATAACATCCTGAATGGTTAATACGGCTACTTTATCCCTGCTGGTAAAGCTGAATTTACTACCTGAAGTACTGCGTGTTCCAATGGAATATGCAGCAAATAGTACAAGTAATCCCAGGAATACAAAGAAAAATTTTTTCAAACTGTATACCTCATTTTAACTGTCCAGGGTTTTTAATTTCTCTCCAAGTATATCCCCGAGTTTTGCAGAACTGTCACCCTGAGATGAGATAAAATCAGTGACCCTTTCTTTTTCCTGTTTTGCAACAAGCCTCTTAGTACTGAGGTTTACCTGGCGTTTGTTTTTTTCAAAGCTAATTACCAGCCCGGTAAGTTCATCACCAATGTTGTATTTCTTTTCAGACTCGTTTTCATTGCCAAGTTCAGAATTTCTGTAAAATCCTTCGACATCATTTTCAAGTTCTACTATTAATCCGTTTGGCCTTAGTTCTTTTACCTTGCCGGCTACCATAGACTCACCCTGCTTGTATTTTTTGCGTGCAAGTTCCCAGGGGTCATCAATCAGCTGTTTGATTCCAAGTGCAATTTTCTGGCTCTTGATATCAATATGAAGAAGAGAAACATCAATCTGTTCTCCAATCCTGGTTGATTCATATGCTTCGGTAGGATTAACTTTGCCCTGCCAGGCCATGTTTTCAGGCCTTACAAGTCCAACAAGGTCTTCGGATACTTCTACAAAAAGGCCATGTTCATTTATATTTTTTATAGTTCCGGTAAGAATATCACCAATAGAATTAGCATCTTTAAATATCTGCCAAGGACTCTTTTCTATCTGTCTTAAGCTGAGGGAAAGTTTTTTATCCTTTGGATTTGCTTCAATTACAACAACTTCAACAGGGCTGTCAATCTCAACTAACTCCCTGGGATGTTTGAAATTCTTTGTCCAGGAAAGTTCACTCACATGTATAAGCCCCTCAACACCTGGCTCAAGTTCAACAAACACGCCAAATTCTTTTGTTGAGACAACCTTGCCGTTTATTTTTGTTCCCTGCAGGTATTTTTCCTTGATGTGTTCCCACGGATCTTCGGTAGTTTGTTTATGGCTTACTGTTATTCTGTTGCCTTCATTCTCGATTTTAAGGATTTGTACTTTTACTTTTTCTTTTACGGTCAGCACGGCAGAGGGATGTTTAATCCTTCCCCAGGAAATTTCACCGATAGGTATAAAGGCAGTTAATCCGCCAATGTCAATAAAAGCACCTTTATCTATTAACCTGAAGACTTCCCCTTCTACTACATCTCCTTCTGAGAGGTTTGAAAGTGTTTCTTTTCTTTGTTCTTCTCTTTGCCCTTCAAGAAGTTTTCTTCTGGAAATAACTATTCCATTGTTATCATTTTGAATAATTAATACTTCTATTTCTGAACCGGTTATATCTTCGGAACTTGGATGCAGGTCAACCTGGGATGCAGGAAGGAATGCACTAATACTGGCACTAGTCCCTATATTGCAGAGGTACCCACCCTTGACTTTATTAAACGCAATTGCAGGAATAACCGTATTATCGGTAAAGGCCTTGTTGATAAAGTCCCGTTCTTTGTACAAATCAGCTTTGGATTTTGAAACCTGGGGTAATCCGGAATCTGTTTTTTCCATCAGGACCTCAACTTCCTGACCAATTTCGGTAGTAAGTTCGCCTTTATTATCCCTGAATTCCTCAATCGGAATAATGCCCTCGGATTTAAACCCAAAATCAACAAATACTACGTCTTTATCAATTCTAACTACCATTCCGGTTACGAGCCTTCCCTTCTGGTCTTCACCAGGTGTACCTAGATTTTCGTTTAAAAGTTCTTCGAAACTTTTATTATCTGCATTCTGAATGTTATTTTCTTCCATAATCGTTGTCGCCTTTATTGTATTGTGAATTTTTGAACCAACAGTAAGTTAAGCCTGAAACATCAATCTAAATATAGTATAAATTGTGGATTTAGTGGTCTGCTTAATAACGGGATTAGAAATAGGGCAGATAGTAAACTACCATATTATTTTTATGCAGCCTCCGTAGTCTTGATAATTTTAACCACAACCTCACTTGGGGTTAAGCTAGTTGTATCTATTATGACTGCATTCAGAGCCGGATGCAAGGGAGATTCTTTTCTTTCCATATCTTGTTTATCCCTTGTTTTAATTTCATTAAGGACTTCTTCATAAGTATGAACTTCCTTGTTATTAGCCTCTTTTAACTGTCGGTATCTTCTGTTGGCTCTCTCCTCGGCAGTAGCAACTAAATAAAATTTAAATTTGGCGCCGGGAAATACATAAGTACCCATATCCCTTCCTTCTACTACTATATTTCCTTTAAAACCTATTTTGCGCTGCAAATTTACAAGAAATTCCCTTACTATTTTGATTTTCGCAATGTCAGAGGATAGTTTGGATATATTAGGAGTACGTATATTCCCGGAAACGTCCCTGTTATTAAGAAATATTTTTAAACCGTTCTTTTCCTTATATTCAGTCCTTATTACTGTTTCACTTAAAACGGTCTTAATCTCTGATTCGTTTTTAATGTTTATCTGTTTTTCACTGACCGCAAGTGCAATTGTTCGGTACATGGCACCGGTGTCCAGATAGGAATAGCCTATTTCTTTGGCTACCAGCTTTGCAACTGTTCCTTTTCCGGATCCCGCAGGACCATCTATTGTTATTATATTGTCAGATTCAGGCATCAGGCCCTCAACCCGGAAAGTGTATTAAAGAATTCCGGATACGAAATATTGACACATTCCGAATTATTAATTGTGGTCTCACCCGAGGATACTGTTGCTGCAATTGCAAGGGACATGGCTATCCTGTGGTCACCCCAGCTATCACATATACTGCCGTTTAGCTTCCCGGTGCCTTCTATTATCATACCATTATCAAGCTCCGTGATATTTGCACCAAGCTTGGAGAATTCGGTCACTACGGCTTTTATTCTGTCTGTTTCCTTAACCCTTAGTTCTTCTGCATCTGTAATAACCGTGGGACCTTCAGCAAAACATGCTGCTGCCGCAATTATAGGCAGCTCATCAATCGCCCTGGGAATGTCTTCCCCATTAATTTCTATCCCTTTCAAGTCGCTGCTTTTTACAACAATGTCTCCCACATCTTCACCGCATTCCATTCTTTTGTCCTTTATCTCTATTGACCCGCCCATTTTCCAAAGGATTTCCAGTATGCCGGTCCTTGCACTGTTTAATCCAACATTCTTTAATATAATTTCAGACCCCTTGTTAATGAGGGCGGCAACAATAAAAAAAGCTGCTGAAGAAATGTCAGATGGAATATTCAGTTTTGATGTGTTTAGTTTTTCAACAGGGTTTACAAATATTGAACTATCCTTTGTTCTAAGGGGTGATCCCAGGTGGCTAAGCATTCTTTCGGTATGGTCCCTGGTTTTTTGGGGTTCAATAATTTCTGTTTCGCCGTTTGCAAAAAGACCTGCAAGTATAATTGCTGATTTTACCTGGGCACTTGCTACAGGCAGGGTATATCTGATTGAATTAAGTTTTTGGCCATTAATTAAAAGCGGAAGGTTTTCTGCACCATTTTTCCCGGAAATATCAGCACCCATAAGCATTAGCGGGTCTGCCACTCTTCTCATAGGACGTTTTCTCAGGTACTTGTCACCAGTTAATTCAGAAATAAAATCCTGCCCGCTGAGAAGTCCCATAAGCAGGCGGGCTGTAGTACCCGAGTTGCCTGCATCAATTGTGGCGGAAGCTTTTTTTAGCCCGTGAATTCCAACCCCGTTTATTTCCAGTATTTCCGGCGACATTTGAATTTTTACACCCATATTTTTAAAGGCATTTACAGTCGAAAGGGTATCTTCACTCTTTAAAAAGCCCTTCACCGTAGATTTACCTTCGGCCAGAGAACCGAGTATTACAGACCTATGTGATATGGATTTATCCCCTGGCGTAATAATTTCGCCTTTTAAGGGGCCGGGTTTACCTATTATTGTTGTTTTTGCCACAGAAAATTTAGATTACCATATTACAAAACGGTAACAATTTATTTTAATGTTGCTAAACTATGATGCCGCCGTCAGGGGGAGTTTCAATGGGGGAGCCGCTATCGGGATTCATTTTTTTAGCTTTTGCTTCAATAAGTGCAAACAAAGTGTCTTTAAATCCTCCCTCGAATGCACATACAGAAGGGATTATATATCCAAGAAGTGCTATTTGGAGAAAATATTCTGTATTTGCCGCAAGATACTCTTCCTCATACTGGCCGCCGTATGCATTGGCGAGATTGGTATAGATTTGCTGGCCGAGTTCCGGAGCAACTTCGGCAACACTTTTTGTCTTGCCTAAAGTCTGGTTTGCCGCAACGCCCATGTTAAATGCCATGGTTACGGAAGTCATTAAATCACCAGCCCCGCTTTCCTCGGGTTGCTGTTCTCCATTATTTTTTTCACTATCTTCAGCCATCGAATGCCTCCGTTATAAATATTAGTTTAGTTTTTATAATTGTAATATAATTGTACATTAATAATATAGTAATCTTAAATTCCCAGTTAAATCCCCGGAGATAATCTATAATGCACAAACTGACACCAGAACTTATAATTTCACAGTTAAAACTAAAGCCTCTTGATATAGAAGGGGGTTTCTATTATGAAACTTACCGGAGTGACGAATTGGTATCAAAAGATGGACTGCCCGAGAGATATGATAAGGATAAGCACTTTTCTACGGCAATATATTTTTTAATAACCTCAAAGGATAAGGGAATACTCCACAAGGTTCTATCCGATGAGTTATTTCATTTTTACCTCGGTGACCCGGTACAGATGCTTCTTTTATATCCAAGCGGAAATTCTAATGTTATTTTTCTCGGCAATAACATACTTGCCGGTCAGAGGATCCAGATAACCGTGCCAAACGGTGCCTGGCAGGGGTGCAGCCTTGTTGAAGGAGGGGAATTTGCATTGATGGGCACAACTGTTTCACCGGCATTTGATTTTGAAGATTTTGAGGCCGGCAGCAGAAGTGAACTGGTACAGATGTTTCCTCAGCATAAAGGGCTTATTGAACTTCTTACGAACGATAATTAAGAGTCTCCGGCTTATTGATAAAAGGAACTATAAGTGTATTATTTCATCGATTCTAAATTCCGGAATAGATTATGCGTCTAGAAGATCTAATTAAAGAGCAGGAAACAAAAAATCATAAAGAACTGAACCAGGCCCTGGAGATAGCTGAAAGGGAATGGGAAAAAATCAGGCTTTCACTTGAGTTTTGCGGTGATATTGGCGAGTTTGATAAAGAAGATTTTATGGTAGGAATAATTGAAGAGGATGTAATTGTAAGACAGCCCCTTAGCAATCCTACAAAATCAGTCTCGGGTTATTCCCCAACATATTACCCCATGTATTTTCTTAAAAACGTTCTTCTAATGGAAGAAAAGTTTGAAGATATGGGATATAACACCCTCGAGGCAATGTATGTCTATATCGAGCTTGCTACAATAGCAGTTTCAAGACTGGGGCTTACGGGCAACCTTGCCATGGGATTTGGCAGCGGATATGCATATGTAAGAACTGGCTGGATAGCTGAAAAGGGCTGGCCGGAAGAAAGAGAATTTTTTCACAGTCAATTTTTTAAAGGCAGGACTATCGATTATAAATGGGAATTTTTCTGGAATTCTGTTAAGGAAAGAATGGATGGAATTTTTAAGAAATTCAGTGAATGGAAAACAAATCCTGATATTTACGATAAAGAAACAAGATCCAGTGCCAAAGTAATTCCTATGATGGTCTAATAAAACTCTTCATCAAAATCCGGCGCAAGATTTTCAAAACTCGGAACACCTACACCTTCAAGAAAGGCAAGTTTTACGGAGCCTACAGGGCCGTTTCTCTGCTTACCAATTATAAGTTCTGCAATCCCGTCTTTTTCTTCGGGGTCTTTCTTATATGCATCTGCCCTGTGAATAAACATTACAACATCAGCATCCTGTTCAATTGCTCCACTTTCCCTGAGGTCAGCCAGTTGTGGCCGACGGTCGGAGCGTGTTTCGGTCTGCCTGCTAAGCTGGGATATACCGATGACCGGAATGCTGAGTTCTTTTGCGAGTGCTTTTAAAGAGCCTGATATCTCAGCAATTTCCCTTTCACGGTTTTCATTCCTTCCATACCCTCTCATCAGCTGGAGGTAGTCTACAATTAACAGGTCAAGACCGTGTTCTCTTTTTTGCCTCCTGGCTTTTGCCCTTACTTCAATTACCGTAAGAGCAGCTGAATCGTCTATATACAGGTTTGATCTACTAAAGTGTTCAGCAGCTTCAACAAGTTTTTCAAGGTCATCATTTTTAATATATCCGCTTCTTATATTAGAGAAATTAACCTTCGACTTCATAGAAAGCAGTCTCAGCATCAACTGTTCCTTTGACATCTCAAGCGAAAACATCCCGACTATCAAACCGTTGTTAAGTACGGCATTTGAAGCAATGTTGAGACAGAAAGATGTTTTCCCGAGGCCCGGCCTTGCCGCGATAATAATCAGATCTGAAGCCTGGAGGCCGGAAGTCATGGAATCGAGTTTCTCAAACCCTGTAGAAACCCCTGTTATCAGTTCTTTTTTGGAATGAAGTCTTTCGATCAGTTCGAGTGCCTGCTGGGAAAGTTCTTTTGAATTATAAAACCCTGGTTTGATTTTGCTTTGTGCAATCTCGAGTATTGCTTTCTCTGCATGATCAAGGAACTGTTCGGGATCTACTTTATCATCATAGCCAGTCTGCGCAATTTCTGTTGCTGTTAAGACAATGTTCCTGAGAATTGATTTATCTTTTACAAGCCTTGCATAGTGTGAAACATTTACCGTGGAAGGTACAAGTTCGGTCAGGTAAGTCAGGTATGCACTACCTCCAACCTCTTCCAGCAGGTTGCCCTTACTTTTTAAAAATTCATATAAAGTCAGTACATCTATAGGTTCGCTTTTCTGTTCAAGGTCAATCATGGACTGGAAAATCTTCCTGTGTGCATCTTTATAAAAATCGTCAGAAAGGAGAATTTCCAATACATCGTGTATTGAGCTGTTATCAATAAGGATTGCGCCAAGTACCGCCTTTTCGGCATCATCTGTCTGTGGAAGTGGCCTGCTTAGCTTTTCCATAATTTATACCCTCGATAAACCAAGAACCTGATAAAAATAATCCTTTATGACAAGTTTAATCTTCAATCAGGACAATGCCAATGTCCATCACATTTGTCCCGGTAGGGCCTGTCCTTATCAGCCCGTCCATTTTTTCAAAAAAAGCATAGGAATTATTGTCCGCCAGGTGGTCTCTTGCACTGCAGTTATATTCTCTGGCCATAAGACGCGTGTTGCCGTCACAAATTGCTCCGGCGGCATCAGTGGGGCCGTCTATACCGTCAGTACCTGCAAACAGTCCTGCAATATTCTCATGTCCTATGATTTCCATGCAGAAAGCCAAAGCGGTCTCGGTATTCCTGCCGCCCTTACCATTGCCTGTCACGTTAACTGTCGTCTCACCGCCGAAAATTATGCACGCAGGTTTTTCCACAGGGGTATTGAATCTTTCAATATCGAAAGCGATACCTGCAACGACTTTTGCAGCTTCTTTTGCTAGCCCGCTTATCTGTGAAGACAAAAGGAGTGTATTGTAACCAAGCTCTCTCGCCTTTTTTTGTATTGCCACAAGTGATTTGTGGTTATTCCCGACAATAACCGTCTGAACTTTTTCGTAGTTTAGTTCCCTCTCTCCGAGTAATTTGGGGATTATACCCCTTCTGCCCTGTTCGAGGTGAACTACAACTTTTGGGGGGATTACATGTTCTATTTTAAGTGCTTCTATAACTCTCCAGGCTTCCTCGAATGTCGAGGTATCACCCACGGTAGGTCCTGAGGCTATTACCTCCAGCTTATCACCTACTACATCGGAAAGTATTAAGGTGATAATTTCAGCAGGGATCGCTTTTTTTAACAGGCCCCCGCCTTTTATCTGTGATAATTTTTTTCTGACAGTGTTAAGGCCCTGGGTATCTACGCCTGAGCGAAGCAGTTTTTCGGTGACCTTCCGTTTATCTTCAATACTAAGCCCTTCTCTCGGCATTGCGAGTATTGAACTGCCTCCGCCTGAAATCAGAAAAATGACAAGATCATTCTCACCAGCCTTATCAAGGATAGTGGCAATTCTTATTGCTGCCTGAAGACTCTTGTCATCGGGCATCGGGTGGCTTGAAAGATAAAAATTCAGATTTTCAAATGAGTATTCCGGCCTCGAATTGGAAATAACTATTCCCTCAGTAATTCTGCTGCCCAGCAGTTCCTCTACTGAGCTTGCCATTAGCGGAGCTGCTTTACCGAATGCTACAAGGTAGATTGAATCATACTTATCAATATCGTATGTCTTAGAGTCTACGGTGAGGGTGCTGCCTTCAAGGGAAACATGCTCAAGTACGCACCGTTTTGGGTTAGCCGCTTCAAGTGCTTCTTTGAATAGTTCCTTTGCAATATTTCGCTGTTTTTCTGCAGACATTTTTATTTATGTAAATTCATTATTTTTTTAGACTATCTATTATATTATCTACTTTTTCCTTAGTAAGATTCTCATAAAGCGTATCATCAACAAGCATTGCCGGTGCAGTTCCGCAGGATGCAAGGCACTCCGCTTCCATAAGGGTAATTGAACCGTCAGCAGTTGTATCACCGGTGTGCAGGTTGAGTTTTTTACAGAGGTGGTGCTCAATATGTTCGGCACCTTTTAGGGCACAGGACAGGGTCCTGCATACCCAGACGATATGTTTGCCTGCCGGTTCTGTAAAAAACATAGTGTAGAAGGTTGCAACATTCTGCACTCCGGATGGCGGGAGATCGAGAATTTCTGCGACTTCTTCCATAGACTCCGGTGAAAGCCAGCCATAGTTGCCCTGCACTTCCCTGAGGACAGGAATAAGCGCGGACTGCTGAGTTTCGTGTTTTGATATAATATCGTTGATCTTTTGTAATAAACCCGGTTCAAACGCCATTAATATTTTCTCACCTGAAAAATAAATTAGATAGTAAAATTAACATGCTTTAAATTTATCTTCAATAAATGCAAAAAAAATGTTCTAACTAGTTGAAATTTATATATTTTTTTAAAGGTTAAGTTTGATGGTTTATTTTGTTCGGTTAAAATTCCTAAAATGGCTAAAAAAAGAATAACCAGAATATATACAAAGACCGGTGATAAAGGTGAGACTTCGCTGGTAGACGGCAGCAGGGTAAGCAAATCATCGAAAAGAGTTGATACTTTCGGAGACGTTGATGAGCTAAATTCAATAATAGGTATTTCTCTTCAGTATATTAATGACAGTGAAATTTGGGACGTGCTTAACACTATACAAAACGATCTGTTTATACTCGGCGGTGACCTGGCTACACCTAGTGATTTTGAGATAGAAATACCGAGAATAAGTCCGGATATGATAAAAAAACTGGAAACATTAATTGATTCATACCACTCTGAAGTAGGTGACCTTAAAGAGTTTATACTCCCGGCAGGCAGGGAAGCAAGCCCATATATTCACCTGGCAAGGTCAGTTTGCAGAAGAGCAGAAAGAAAGCTGGTAGACCTATCAAACGATGAAAAAGTAAATGATTATGCAATTATTTTTCTTAACAGGCTTTCCGATCTTTTATTTGTATTGGCAAGGGTGGTAAACAAACGGGCCGGCTTTGAAGAAACGTATGTAGATTTCAGTAAATAGTAATGAAAAAATTTAACTCCAACCTTATCAGCCCCTTAATAGAGGACTATATCCTGGAAAAGACCCAGGTTGAAGACAGGCTTATTGATGAAATGCATAAGTTTGCGGAAGTAAACGAAGTTCCTATTATCGGCCCCCTTGTGGGCAAATTTTTATACCAGATGGCCCATCTTACGAATGCTAAATCTATCTTTGAAATGGGTTCCGGATTTGGATATTCGGCGTACTGGTTTGCAAAAGCTTTTAATGATAAAGGTAAAGTTGTCTGCACAGATTTTTCAACCGAGCACAAGGAAGCAGCAGAAAAATTCTTTAAAAATGCCGGATTTGAAAATTACATGGAGTTTATTTCCGGTAATTCAATAGAGATTCTAAAACAGTCGGATAAAAAATACGATATTATCTTTGTTGATATTGATAAGGAACAATATCCGGATGTGATCGATATATCGTTTGATAAGTTAAATAAAAACGGGTTGATGATTGCTGACAACACCCTTTGGTACGGAAGGGTAATTGATGATGGCGAGGAACTGCCCAGCACTAAAGGTATTAAGGTGTTTAATAACATTTTGTCTTCAGATAACAGGTTTATTACTACAATTTTGCCCCTAAGAGACGGGATAACATTAAGTTATAAAAAAGATTAATAATGCTAAAAAAGCCGCTTGTAATTAATAAGGAAGATTTAAAAGCCGAACTCAAATTCTATTTTGACAGGTCCAGAAATAATCTCAGGGAAAAACACAGAAGAAGAAGCAAGAAGCATAAGGCCAGCCTCGGGATTGAGCTTTGCAGGGAAAGGTCTGAATTAAACGATGAAATAATAATTCGTGCCTTATCGGAGTTTGGATTTACAGACGCAAAAGGGATATCAATTATTGCTCTTGGAGGATACGGCAGGAACGAACTTTGTCCGTTTTCTGATATAGACCTGCTGATACTCTACAGTCCTAAAAGTAAAAAATGGGCCAGGGAGCTCACCGAACACCTTCTTTATTTTTTATGGGATTTGAATCTTGATATTGGCCATTCAGTGAGGACTATCGATGAGTGCCTTGAACTTTCGATGGACCCAGATACCACAATTCTTACGTCACTGCTGGACTCAAGGCATATTTACGGTGATGAAAAACTAACCAAAAAACTTGAAAACAAAATCTATAATGAACTTCTGCCCGAATACTCAAACATTTTTATTGAGAAAAAAATATCTGAAAGTAAAAACCGGGTAAGCAGATTCGGGGGTTCAGTATATTTACTTGAACCGAATATTAAGGAAGGTGAAGGCGGACTTAGGGACATACAGACGGCACTGTGGGTTGCCCAGGCACGTTATAAAATAAAAAACTTCAGGGACCTTTTAAATATTGGTGTAATAAACAGCAAGGAACACAGGGTTATAGAAAAGTGCTACAACTTCCTGCTTGCCGTAAGGTCCCAGCTCCACTACCTTGCAAAGAGGCGTGAAGACAGGCTCAGTTTTGATTACCAGGAAAAGGTAGCAAGATTTTTCGGATACCGCGATGCCGAACTCCGGGCTGTTGAGAAATTCATGAGGGTTTATTATCTTCGCGCCAGGCTTACAAACCAGCAGTCTGAAAGAATAATTGAGACCTGTATTACCAAAACAAGGCCTTCATCAGAGAGCAGGAGGACCACCTACCTGGAGAACGGATTTACTATCCAGAGCGGTTTCCTGTCTGTTACTAGCAGAAATGTATTTAAAGAAAACCCCGTGAACTTAATCAGGGCATTTGAGTATGCCAATAAGCACAGCGTTAAAATGAGCAGGCATCTTACCTGGCTTATTTGGGAAAATTCTATCTATATAGACGACAAGGTAAGAAGAAACACTGAGTTTAACAGCATATTTCTCAGGCTTCTTAAGACTGCAAAGAATGTATCCGAAATTTTATACCAGATGAATGAACTAAGACTCCTTGCGCATTATATACCGGAATTTGGGAAAATAGTCTGTATGGTTCAGCACGATGCATACCATGTATACACTGTGGATGTACATTCAATTTTTATGGTCCGGGAAATAGAAAGACTGTCCAACTATGTTTATGAAGAAGAGTTTCCACTACTAACCAAGCTGGCTGAGTCAGTGGAAAAAAGGCATGTGCTTTACCTCGCCTGCCTTATTCATGATGCAGGCAAAGGAGGCGGCAAGGACCATTCTGAAAAAGGTGCAATAATGGCACCGGTTATAGCCGAAAGGATGGGACTTAATAAGCAGGAGTCCGAGCAGCTTGAGTTTCTCGTTAAACATCACCTGATTATGCCTCACTATTCGCAGAGAAGGGACCTTCATGATATGAGCCTTATTGAGAGGTTTTCTGAAATGGTAAAAAGCCTCGAAACGCTCATTCTTCTTTTCCTGCTTACATTTGCGGATATAAGGTCTGTAGGGCCGGATGTGTGGTCCAACTGGAAAGGGATGCTTCTTAGGGAACTGTATTTAAGATCTGCCAGATATCTTGAACTTGGGGAATATACAAAGGAATCAGTTGAAAAAAGAAAAGAGAGGGTTGTTGGCAAGGTACTAAAAATTATTAAACGCCAGGTGGCCGTTAAAAAAACACGCGAGATTCTCGACACTATGCCTGACTCCTATTTTTCCGGGCATTCGCCAAAAGCAATTGCCAATCATATAAAATTCATTAACAAATCAAAATCGGGCATTGCCACAGATCTCGTGCATCATCCACGTGAAGAATTTGATGAATTTATATTCTGGGGTAATGACGATAAAAAAATTATCTATAAAATTTGCGGGGTTTTAACTGCAAGCAATGTAAATATTCTTGGTGCCAGGATAGTTACAACTAATGATGGCAGGGTACTGGACGTTTTCTATGTTAATAAACTCGGGAAGTCCACTTCTGATGAAAAGGAAGTATGGGAAAAGATAAACTCAAATTTAATCCAGGTGCACAAGGGAAAGCAGGACGTTGAACAACTGGTAAATAAAAGAAAAAGCGGCTCTGCATTTTACGAAAAAGTCATTCCCAAATATCCGCCCAGGATTGAATTAGACAACAACTCCTCTGATACATCAACTGTTATAGATATTTATACTCATGACAGGACAGGGCTTTTATATGATGTTGCAAAGACGCTTGATAAACTCAGGCTGAATATTAATTATGCTAAGATCTCTACAAAGGTAGACCAGGTTGTTGATGTGCTTTATGTATCAACAAGGGCAGGCAAAAAAATTACAGATAAGAAAAGAATTGAAAGAATTAAAAATGCACTAATGGATGCAATTACAAACAGTTAAATAATGAGTGACAAGCTACAACATATTCCAAACATTAAACTTGATACGGATTACCTGGTTATTGGAAGCGGGCTGGCCGGACTCTATGCGGCGCATTATGCATCAAAGTTTGGCAAAGTGCTGATAGTGACAAAATCTACCGTGAAGGAAAGTAATTCTTATTGGGCACAGGGAGGAATTGCTGCGGCCCTTGACCCTGAAGATTCTGCAGTATTCCATAGTGAGGATACCATCAATGCGGGAAGAGACCTTTGTAATACTGATGCCGTAGAGGTGCTGGTAAAAGAGGGGAAGGAACGAATTCTTGATCTTATCGAACTGGGAATGGTTTTTGATTCTGACGAGGAAGGGCTGAAATTTGGGCTTGAAGGAGGACATTCCAAGAGAAGAGTCCTTCATGCCGGCGGTAATTCCACAGGGCAGGGTATGGTGGAATTTCTTATTTCCTCAGTTGAGAAAAATTCCAATATTGAGGTACTTGAACTGGCAAGTGTTACGGACCTTGTTTCTGACCATAACAACTGCAGCGGAGCCTGGGCATATAACCAGGAAAGCAGGGACTATATACTGATCCAGGCAAAAGCAACAATTCTTGCAACCGGCGGAGCATCGGCATTATTTGAAAGGACAACCAATCCGGATGGTGCAACGGGGGAGGGGCTGGATCTTGCTTACAGGGCCGGCGCCGAATTAATGGACATGGAGTTTATACAGTTTCACCCAACTGCCTTTTACAGCGAGAGCGGTGAAACATTCTTAATTACCGAAGCAGTAAGGGGAGAGGGCGCACACCTTGTAAACAGAGACGGCAAAAGGTTTATGAATAAGTACCACGGACTTGGGGAACTTGCGCCAAGGGATATTGTATCAAAATCTATATTCAATGAGTCAAAAGAATCCGGGAGTAAATATGTATATCTCACGCTCAGCCATCTGGAGAGGCCCTTTCTTATTAAAAGGTTTTCAAATATATACGGACTCTGTATGAACCAGGGCCTTGACCTGACCTGTGATTTGATACCGGTGGCTCCAGCGGCACATTATACAATTGGCGGGGTAAGGACCGGGTTAATGGGTGAGACAAACCTGTCGGGACTTTATGCATGCGGCGAAGTAACATGTACCGGCGTTCATGGTGCAAACAGGCTGGCCAGCAATTCCCTTCTTGAATGTATTGTTTTTGCTAAAAGGGCCATAGACGGAGCAAACAAATATTTTGAAACCATGGAAAAAGTCAAAATAGAATCCGGGCAGCCCAGTTTTATAGATAAAACCGAATCAGGTGACCAGGAAAAATTTGATCAGATGAAAAAGGAAATTCAGAACTCAAACACCGGGATACTCGGTATTATGCGAAACGGGGCTGATATAAAAGATTATATTTCTAAACTGGATTCGATAATCAAAGAAAGCCGAAGCCTTTCAGGCTGGTTCGCATATAAAATATTAAGTATGGGTAATATGAGCAAGATGATTGCTGAGTCTGCGTATTACCGGGAAGAATCGAGGGGTGCTCATCTTAGAAGTGATTTTCCTGAAGAGAACAATGAAATGAAGGTACATATAGTAAACCGAATGGGGTCTGAACCATACCAGATTAAGCTCTGATTAGAATTCCTGCAACTGGGCTGTATAATTAGAAACCTCCAATGGCTAAAAACAATTTAAACTGGTCGGAAGTAGAAAAATTATTAAACCTGGCATTTGAAGAAGATATAGGGGCGGGAGATGTTACAACCGAGTCTATATTTCCGGATGATGCTTTATGTGAAGCTGTAATTAAAAGCAAGGGAGATGGTATTCTTGCGGGGCTTCCGATTGCAAAAGCTGTTTTTGAAAAATTAGGTGAAATCCGGGAATGGAATGAAGTAAAAAAAGACGGAGAAAATATTTCAAACGGGGATATTCTGGTCAGAATATCCGGTTCACCAAAACAAATTCTGAGCGGAGAACGCCTGGCCCTAAATATACTGCAAAGGCTAAGCGGTATAGCCACCCTAACATCCAGATATATAAAAGCTGTTGAGGGTCTGGATGTGAAAATTGCCGACACCAGAAAAACAGTCCCGGGTTTCAGGACGTTAAGTAAATATGCTGTTGAAGTCGGCGGCGGGCATAATCACAGGATGGGCCTTTATGACGGAGTGTTAATTAAAGACAATCATATTAAGCAGGCTAGCGGTATTAAAAATGCAGTTGAAAAAATAAAACAAAAAGTTGGCAGTGAATATAAAATCGAAGTTGAAACATCTAACATGAAACAGGTATCCGCAGCACTCGAAGCAGGTGCAGATATTATCATGCTCGACAACATGAGTGATGAGATGATGAAAGAAGCTGTAGAATTAATTGGAAATAAAGCCTTGATTGAGGCGTCAGGCGGTATTAACTTAGAAAGAGTAAGGCAGATAGCAGAAATAGGCGTAGATATAATATCAATCGGCGCCCTTACACACTCGGCAATGGCTTTAGACCTAAGCCTTGATATGATATAATTATAGATATAGATTGGTGAGAATTATGGATAACCTTAACAGGGTTGCGGAAGAAATAAACGTACTAAGAAAAGAAAAAAATGCAGTGATTTTAGCTCATAACTACCAGCTTCCTGATGTGCAGGACATAGCTGATTATGTTGGGGATTCACTGGGCCTTTCCCAGGTTGCAGCAAAGACCGAAGCAGACATCATTGTGTTTTGCGGTGTTCATTTCATGGCAGAGACAGCTTCCATTGTTTCGCCACATAAAAAGGTGCTAATCCCTGATCATGATGCAGGCTGTTCCCTTGCTGATACAATTAATCTTGAGAAACTAAAGGAATGGAAAGAAGAACATCCCGATGCGGTAGTTGTATCTTATGTAAATACATCTGCCGAGGTAAAATCCGAAACTGATTACTGCGTTACTTCTTCAAATGCAGTCCAGGTGGTTAAAGCAATTCCGGCTGATAAGAAGATCCTGTTTTTACCTGACATGTTTCTCGGTGCTTATGTAAAGAAAGTAACCGGTCGAGATATGGAGATATGGCCGGGTGAGTGCCACGTACATGCTGGTATAAAAGTTAAAGATATAAAGGCAATGAAGGAAGAACACCCTAAGGCCGATATGATTGTTCATCCCGAATGCGGCTGTACAACCACATACCTTTATCAAAGCGTAGAAAATGGCAACTTGCCCGATGATATTAAATTCCTTTCAACTGGTGGTATGATCAAACATGCAATTGAATCGGATGCTGATGAATTTATTGTTGCCACGGAGACAGGGATCCTGCACAGGATGAAAAAGGACAATCCGGACAAGACTTTTATTCCTGCTAATGAGAACGCAGTATGTGAGTACATGAAGATGATAACAATCGAAAAAGTTTTAAAATCACTCCAGGAAGAAGTGTACGAAGTAAAAGTCCCTTCCGAGATAGCTGTCAAAGCCAGGAAGTCTATTGACAGGATGCTTGAAATTTCTCCAATCTAAAAACCGGCGGCAACGCTTCCGGCTCTTCTGGGGTCTGAAAATCCAAAATAGTAGTTTCCAATTTTTGTAATACTGTGAGCACTACCTAGGCTTCTGGTTTCTTCGACATTGTGGCCCATACCGTTTAGTTTCTCTCTTTTTTCAGGGGATATACCTTTTTCTACATATAGCTTGTCGGGAAGCCACTGGTTATGAATCCTGGGTGCAGTAGTTGCCTTTGCTATATCCATATTGTAATCGATAGTGTTGGTAAGAATCTGGAGTACGGTTGTAATAATCCTGCTTCCCCCGGGGCTGCCCGTGACTAAAAAAGGTTTCCCGTCTTTTAACACGATGGTGGGTGTCATTGAGCTCAGCATTCTTTTTTCAGGTTCTATTGCATTATATTCATTTCCGATAAGCCCGTATGCATTTGGAGTGCCGGGTTTTGCAGAGAAATCATCCATTTCATTGTTAAGAAGTATCCCGGTACCCGGTACCGAGATGCCTGTGCCATATGGGAAGTTAAGGGTATAAGTATTTGATACGACGTTGCCGAATTTATCCATAACGGAATAGTGAGTAGTATCATGGCTTTCATAAGGGTTGCCGGGTTTTACTTCACTGCTTACAAGGGCCTTATTCTTACTGATTTTTTTCCGAAGATTTGAGGCATAACTTTTTGAAGTCAGCTGATCTACAGGAATTTCAGCAAAATCAGGATCCCCGAGATATTTGGACCTGTCTGCATAGGCAAGCTTCATAGCTTCTGCCATAATGTGAATTGACTGAGGAGAGTTTTGCTTATATTCAGCCATATTATAATTTTCAAGAATATTTAGTATCTGAATTAAATGCACTCCGCCGGAACTTGGAGGCGGCATGGAATATATTTCATAACCCCTGTAAGTACCTGTCACAGGCTTTCTGATAACTGGTTTATATGAAGCAAGATCTTCCCTGGTGATAATACCTCCGTCTTTTTTCATAAATTTTGCTACCTTTTTTGCTACCTTACCTTTATAAAAGCCGTCATTACCTTTTTTTGAAATTTGTTTCAGTACCCAGGCAAGGTCTTTTTGTTTAAGTGTTTTACCAACAGCCGGAGGCTGTCCGTTATTACTAAAAAATACTTTTTTACTTTCTTTTGATTTTAGGAGCCGGTTTTCAAACTGAATAAGTGAATTTCTTAACTCTTCAGTCACAGGAAAACCATTCCCTGCAAGTTCAATAGCCGGTTTAATCGCCCGCTCAATAGATATTGTCCCGTAGTTCTCAAGGGCAAGAATCAGCCCGGCTACAGTCCCCGGCACACCTACTGAAAGGATACTGTTTCTTGATTTATTGTTATCAACGTTTCCGTCTTTATCGAGAAACATATCTTTCGTAGCAGCTTTCGGGGCTTTTTCCCTGTAATCAATTGCAACCGTTTTATTTTTCTCATTAAGATGAACGAGCATAAACCCGCCGCCGCCAATATTACCGGCTCTCGGAAAAGTAACCGCCAGTGTAAAACCAACCGTTACTGCAGCATCTACGGCATTGCCGCCTTCTTTAAGGACTTCTAGTCCGGCAAGGGTCGCGTATTTCTCGGCCGAGACTACCATTCCGCTTTCAGCTTTAACTGCCGTGGGGATTTCTTCCGCAGTTGAATAGTTTGAAAAAATGACAAACGATATGAGCAAGATTAGTAAGCTAATATAATTCTTAAGATTCATGGGTAAATAATTATAACTAAAGTGAATAAATACTTAGCATATTCAGTATTTTTTTAGACCAAATAAAGCAATCAATACATTTTTGAAATAGTTTATTATTAAATCTTCACTTTCATTATAGGATCTGTCTGAAAGATTATATTTGCTTCTTATAGTCTCAATCGGAATTTTTATTGCCTCTAGTGCTTTTTGAAACTGAGGGCTGTTAATGTCCATAACTTGTTGTTGGTTGTTAGGGATAGCAGTATTATAGTTTAATCTTAAATCGATAATTGACCATATTGTTAGATGTTCTACATCATTATCTAAATATAATTCATATTCTTTCCTAATTTTTGTTAAAGCATCTTTAGCTGTGTTAATTTCTTCTGTGTAAGGATCTTGATTCAGACTAAAAGCATTCTGAACGATCCTGAATTCAGTCAGTACCTTTTGATGAAATTCAATTTTTAACAAAAATTTATTATAAGAAAAGTTTTTATACAGAAAAAACAAGCTCGCTAAAAACCCCAGTATAAAAGTTAATAAGCTTGGAAATATTACTTCATTCATAAATAGAAACAATATATGAAAGATGGTTGTCGTACAAGTGTTATTTAATTAGAGAAATAATGATAATAATATATTTCTTGTGTTGTTAATTGCTCTCGAATTCTTGTTGGGATTTAAAGGAAAGTTCGCCATTAACTAGTTTGTAATAATGGGCATCATTTTTAACTTTTTTTATGATTTCGCTATCAGGGAAGTCATAGCCTTCTTCATTCATAGCTTTTTTGAACTCATCAAAAAGTTTCGATTCTAAATCTCCTGCAATTCTTAGGCAAGACATTAAATTTACTCCTTGTATAACAATAATTATAAACTAAAACCAACAAAATTAAACTGTAATATAAAAGGTACTACAAATATGTAATACATAATATACAATATTAATGAAATATAAAATTCTCATAATATTGTATAACATATGGCATTTTTTCAAAACTCTGTACTAAACAGACATCTTAAAACTCTCAATATTGAAAATGTTGAGAAATTATATCAAAAATTTACAAATTATTTTCATAACCCTGAAATACAGCAAAACATTCGTGATGCAAAAGAAGAACAGTTCCAGGAGGGTTTTTTAAGGGAGCTGTTTGTAAATATTCTGGGTTACAATCTAAACCCCCAGCCGGATTACAATCTCACTACTGAATTTAAAAATGAAACTGGTTCCAAAAAAGCTGATGGCGCTATATTGCTGGACGATAAAGCAATAGCTGTTATTGAACTAAAGGGAACTGAAACAACTGATCTAAGTAAAATCAACGACCAGGCATTCAGCTATAAGAACAACCAGTCGGACTGTATTTACGTTATTACATCAAATTTTGAGAAACTCCGTTTTTTTATTCACAACTCTGTTGAACATATAGAGTTTAACCTTTTTACACTTACTGAGGATGAATTTAATATCCTGTTTCTTTGTCTTAGTGCTGAAAGTATTTTCAAAGACATACCCTTAAAAATAAAAGAACAGAGTCTTCTCAAAGAAGAGGATGTTACAAAACAGCTTTATAAAGATTACACAGCTTTTAAAACAGAACTCTGGCAAAACATGGTTAAGAATATGCCCGATTCTGACCAGTTGATATTATTTAAAAGGGCACAGAAACTCCTCGACCGCTTCCTCTTTATTTTCTTTGCCGAAGACAGTGGACTACTTCCGCCAAATTCAATATCACGCATTGTTGAAAATTGGAAAACTTTAGAAGAGTTAGATGCTTATAAACCCCTTTACGAAATCTTCAAACAGTACTTTGGATATATAAATACCGGGAGAAAAGGTAAGAAAACCATAGATGATATTTTTGAATATAACGGGGGGCTCTTTTTACCTGATGATATTCTCGATAATGCACTTATTGATGATGAAGTAATACATCCGCATGTAATGAAACTTACTAATTATGACTTTAATAGTGAAATTGATGTAAATATCCTGGGACATATCTTTGAAAACAGCCTTAACGAGATTGAAAACATAACTGCAAAGCTCGAAGGGCATGAAGTTGATAAAAAGAAAACCAAGCGAAAAAAAGACGGTGTCTATTACACCCCTAAATATATAACCAAATACATTGTTGAAAATACTGTTGGCAGACTTTGTGCTGAGAAAAAAGAGGAACTTGGAATCATAGATGAGGAATATGCGAAAGGTAGGGCTAAAAGAAAAAATGAAACAATTCTTAGACTTGAAGAAAAGTTAAAGACATACCGTAATTGGCTGCTGGGTATTACAATCTGCGATCCGGCCTGTGGCTCCGGTGCATTTCTTAACCAGGCACTGGAGTTTCTGATTAATGAACACAGATATATAGATGAGCTAAAAGCACAGCTATATAGTAAATATACTGATTCGTTTATTTTCCAAGAATTAGGAAATGAAATCCTCGAAAAGAATATATACGGTGTGGATATCAACGAGGAAAGCGTTGAGATTGCAAAGCTTTCACTCTGGCTCCGCACTGCCAAAAGAGGAAGACAGCTCACAACTCTTAATGACAATATTAAGTGCGGTAATTCTCTGATAGATGATCCCGAAGTTGCTGGGAATAAGGCATTTAAGTGGAAAAAGGAATTTCCTGAAGTTTTTAAAAATGGCGGTTTTGATGTTGTGATTGGTAATCCGCCGTATCTTTCTAATAAAGATATGCATTATTATGGAATGCTTAGACAAATTGAGTACTGGAACAAAAAATACTATAGTTCTAAATCTGGTAATTACGACATTTTTATTCCATTTATAGAGCAAGCACTTACTATTCTGAAAAATGGCAAGTTACTGTCTTTTATTGTTCCTAATAAATTCTTAAGTGCAAAATATTCAAGGTATTTGTTGAAATTAATTAGTGAAAAATACAACTTTATTGAAGTTGTTGATTATTCAGATATTAATGTTTTTGATGATGCTTCTGTGTATCCAATAATTATAACTCTTAGCAATTCTTTTAATTCAAATTTTCCAAATACTTTGGTTGATAGAATAATTGTTAGGGAAGGAGCTTTTGAAAAATTTGGTCTAAATAGAAAATGGGACTTTATAAGCTTAAAATTTGTTGATTCTCTTAATAAGAATGAAGATGAAATTATTAGTAAAATCGAAAGTTCCCAAGATGTTATTAATGAGAACTTGTCATTTGAACCCGGAATAAATGGATTTCAATTTACTAATTATTCTATATGTGTATCAGAGGTTAGGAAAAATGAAGATTCAAAGAGATTAACAGTAACTGGTAGTATAGACCCACATATTTTTAATAATAAAGTTACTCGTTATAAGAGGAAAGATTATAAAGAGCCTTATATTACCTACGACTCAGAAATTATTTCTGAAGGGAAATGGAGACTATTTTGTAAGCCAAAAGTTATGGTTGCTGGTATGACCAAATTAATTGAGGCTGCTTTAGATATAAATGGAGAGTATGCTCCAGCTGTTAGTGTTTATAGTATTTGTGGCACAAAAAGCGAACTATATAATGTTCAGGTTATAATTAATTCGAGATTGATCAATTGGTTTTTTAAGTACAAGTTTTCAGATAAGCACATGGCCGGTGGTTATATAAGTGTTAACAATATTTTGCTCCAACAAATTCCTTTTAGACAGATTAAAGATGGTGATAAGGTTAAAGCTTTAGCTGAAATGGCTAATAGGTTTCGTTTGCGTTTAGAAAACTTATCTACCAACTTTATTAATTTACTATCCTCTCGAAAGAATTTGAATTCACTTTCAAAGAAACTCCAAATCTGGCATGAATTAGAATTCAATGAATTTCTATCTGAACTTAAAAAGAAAAAAGTAAAACTTTCTTTGTCTGAAGAAGCTGAATGGATGGAGTACTTCAATGAACAGAAGGCAAAAGCTTTGGAATTAAAAGCCGAAATTGATAAAACAGATAAAGAAATTGATCAAATGGTTTATGAATTATACGAACTCACACCAGAGGAGATCAGGATTGTGGAGGGAGAGTCTGAGTAAGAATGAGTAGAGAAGACTATTATTTTAATGATAATCAATTAAAGATTATTAGAAAAATAAAGACATATATAGAACAGGAAAAATGTTGGCAAATCAACCTTATTGATATCAAAGAGTTTACTAAGTTATCTCGTGAATATAGAATTTCTGATTTTAAAGAAAAAGATATAATTAAATTTTGGCAACTTGGATTTATTAATGCTGATATAGTTTATTCTACAAGAAAACTAAATAATGATAATTTAATTTTTCTATTTGAGTGTGAAAATTATTACTTTTACTCAGATGAAAGATTTTTAGAGGAAAGACCTAATGGATATACGGATTCATTTTCAGAATTAGATGATATAGAAGAAGATATTAATTTACTTTTTCATCCATTTCGATTATATCTCCTTTATCATTTAAATCGAATATTATTTTTCAGACCTTCCCTAACACAAGTGTTATTAAATGCCGATGGTTTTGAAAAAGCAACTTCTATCCAAATAGAATCATTTAATAACTTAACTTCTAAGCCTGAAACTATTAAACTTTTTCAGTATTGGAATCATCTTTCATCTCTTTGTGTAATATCAGAATCTTCAACCCACTCTATAATTCATAATGAACTTTCTTGGAATTTGTTAAACGGCGATCAAGAAATAATAAAGAAGCTAGATACTTTGGCTAATAATTTAAAAGATTTATTTAAAATTATTGGTGAAGAAGCACTAGAGTTTTACAGACAGGAAATATGTTCTGCTGCTGAATTCAAAGACCCCAATAAAAATTTACATTTAATTATTAGACTAATGAACACTTCGTCCAGGAAACAATTGAAAGGTCATATTGCTGCTGCAATTTTATTTAAAAATATGGCTGAGAGTCTTAGAAGAATATTAGAATCTGTATATGAAAAACAATACGTTGAAGAAGATGAACTTGGTTTTGGGACAGTTTTTCAAGAAACAAAGTTAAAAGTTCAAGGAAGTACACGGATACTTGATGACAGATTAGCAGCAAATCAATTTTTAAGAAGGTTTGGATTAGATTATGGGATCAGAGTAAATATTTATGTTGAAGGAGATACGGAGTTTGGATTTTTAGAAGAAAAATTTAAAGATAATACTTCAGTTTTGGTCATAAATTTAAAAGGCAAAGTTGCTGAAAGAGGTGGTAAAGGATTCGCGTTTAGAGATAGTTTGCGTAATGATATTAAATCAAAAACTTTTAGTTTAATTTTATTTGATGGTGATAGGTCAGATTTCTTCAGGGCGGCAAAAAAAGCAGCTGAAGAAGATGAAATATGCGGAATGTTTTTTGTATCAACACCAGATTTTGAAATTCAAAATTTAACGCCTAAAGAATTAGCCAAAATAGCTTATGAATTTGGAAATGAAAAAGATATTGTTAATTTGGAGCTAAATAATATTGAAGATACTATACAGAATATTAAATCAAGTGAAGAATATTTTGAGGAACTAAATAAACTTGATTCAACTTTTTCTTATATGAAAAAAAATGAGGGATGGGGCAGAAAGCTTTTAAGTTTTGTATTAGAAAATCCTAGAGATGTTGAATTTGGTTCTGATGAAGACCGCCTAATCAATCAAGTAGTTTCAATTACATATCAGTGTTGTACATATATGTATGAACCCACAAGACAAGGTAGTAGAGTTGATCCTGAAACAGGTAAATTAGTAAAAAGAGAAAGTCTTGAAACTAATTAAATAAGAATTCTTAGTTAAAGTATATTTTCTTCAATTTCTTTTAAATTAATTTTTGGCATTTTGCTTTTTAATGCTGATATGCCTTGAATTTTAATATAGTCTAATAATCTTTCTTCTTTATTTTGGTCTTGAAACATAATACCCCTACCGAAATCTACAGATACTGAATAAGTCTCTTTTCCATCAAATTCCCACCAATGTTTCTGGAGTTTTATAATTACAGTTCCACTATCCATATACTGATGTAAAATGCTTTTTATAAAGGCTTGATAGTTTATACCTTGTCTTTCTGATTCAACTTTAATATCTTCCAGTAATTTTGAACTTATACGGAGATTTACACGTTTATCCTGAGCAGCTTTTTGTGATGTTCTAAGAATCTGTTTTTTCTTATTCTCGCTGACTGGATTGTAATCGTCAGGATTTCCTATCAATTCTTTTTCTTCCTTCGTCAGTTCAAATGCATTCTCTGGAGGAAAAACTTTTTCTTTCTTCTTTTTGTTTTTGTTCATTTGTTGTACTCCTTGTTTAATTTTCTGTCCGGATAAATTGTATATAAAAAAATATCTTCACCTAGAAATTCAAATGGAACGCAATGTATATAATTATTAATTAAAACAATATAAATAAGCCTGTCTTTGTGGGTTAGATTTTCTCTAATATCAATAACTTCATCATTCTCAATTATTGATTTAATCTGTTCAAAAGAAACCTCCCTTTTCTTTTTTAACCATTCGTTCTTATCTTCATTCCATATAATCAATACAATATAAATATTACCATTGTATGTACATTGTCAATATAATAATTTGAAAATATATTGGAATCTAAACCAAACCAAGCTGGTTCATAATTGTAAGGATATCAAAATAGTGGTTAATCTGGGTAACTTTTCCATTCTGTACTTCAATTATCTGACAGGCAGTACCGTTGCTGAATTTTTTCCCGGTAGGAGTAAACTCTTTATGAAGTTTAGGGTCAGGTCTGTACTTTTTACTTTCTTTTAGCATCTATCTAAAACTTTTTTTACTAAATCAGAGGGGTCAGAGTCAGGGTTTCCCCAGTTTACCCTGCTGGGGTGAGTAGTAATAATTACATATTGTCCTGAACTATTTGAGTATGTATCCGTTACGTATTTTCTTTTGTTGGTTTCTGTAAAAGTTAAATCAGTATGTTTTTGAATTACGTTCAGTTTTGTTGCAACGTGATACCCGGCGGTTTGTCCAAAGCATAATATTACTTTTACTTTCATATTACTAATTACTGCTTCATGAAAAGCCCAGCATTGGTTTGCTAATGTAAGGAAACTGTCTCCAAGTTCATGTTCACTTACTGTTCTTGCAAATACCACATTACTTGCCGGGACTGATTGCGGATCTAAATTTAGCTCTTTTAATAAATGTAGAACACGTGGCTGCATACCTTTCGTGCCCGGTTTTCCTCCCCAATCTCCGTCCCTATATTCAGACCAATTTTCACGATCATTATTATTCAAAGTATCATCAATATTGGTTTTGATTGTGTAATTTTGGGAGTCTTCTGCTGAACCGCCTGGATTTAACCCGAGGATATATAAATCAGATGGTTTGTTAAATGCACTTCTCCCGGAATAAAAAACTGCCCCAGATTCTTTATATAATGTAATTGGGATTGTTTTTGCTAATTTTTCAACAATACACATATCGTTTACAACCACTCTACCAGTAAGTATTTAAAGAATTATTGATAATATTTACTAACCTGCCATAATTATAGTAACATGTCCATCCCGCTTCCCATTGGATCAGCGCGCTTAGGTTGGTCTTTATATTTATGATTAATTATTTGTGATTTATAATTATGCTATAGTTTGTTTGGTGGTTTAATATGACAAAAGTACAAAAGCTTGAGAAAGAAATTAATGAATTGAATCAATCTGAGCTTGAGAAATTTCGTAACTGGTTTAGAAATTACGATTCTAATGCATGGGATAGACAAATAGAATCCGATTTAAAAGATGATAAGCTCAAGAAGCTTGCAGAAGAAGCATTGGAAGAATATAACACCGGAGATTCTAAAGAACTTTGAAGCATTATGCTTCCTCAGGATTTTGGAAACTATATAACAAAATTCTAATCAAATACGGGAAATTTCAAATAAAAACTTTCAACTCTTAAAGTCTGATCCCGCACATCCATCATTACATTTCAAAAAAATAAAGAAATACAGATCCGTAAGAATAGGTATTAGCTATAGAGCGCTTGGTATAGAGGTTATGGATGGAATTTTGTGGTTTTGGATAGGTAATCACACTGATTATGATAAATATATATCCAAATTATGATTCCACTTTGAAAACGTGCTTAAACCAACCCAAGCTGGTTCATAATGGTGAGGATATCGAAATAGTGGTTAATCTGGGTAACTTTTCCATTCTGTATATCAACTATCTGGCAGGCTGAGCCTTTGCTGAATTTTTTCCCGGTCGGGGGGAACTCTTTATCAGGTGTTACAAGCGGGCCCTTGTGAGTGCCGCTCCAGGACAGTTCGATAACGACTTTATTACCTGCTGAAAATATATTCAGAATTTGGCCATGATTATCCGGAAAGGCAGTTGTCCAGGTGTCCCAAATCAGCCTGAACTCTTCAATACCGTTTATGACCCTTCCTGTGGGCATTTCGTTAAAAACAAAATCAGGTGCAACAAGACTTTCAAATTTGTTAAAGTCCCTGTCATTATATGCTTCTATCTGCCCTTTAGCTATTGTTTCTATATTATCAGGCATTCTGCACCTCCGTGGGTCATATGTTTTGAGTATATAGGAATATCGAAGGATGCAAAAATGTTTTATAGTATTTATTCTGGATCCCCAGTCAAGCTGGGGATGACTTCATTATATGGTAATACTGAGTTCCAGAGTGGTTTAGTGTTTCAAAATAGTAATTATATTATTCTATAAATAGCGATAATAACTTTGTGCAATAAAAATCCTTCCCCCCATTAAGGGAGGAAGGAATTGTAAATAATGAGGAAGAGGATAAATGTGTATTTTAATAAATCTTACTCAGGACCTTCTTCATCAATCTGGAAAAGTTCACCGAGATTTATACTTCCATGTTCAGCCGGGTCCTGGGGATTATTAGTACCGGGGTTTCCTTCATTAAGATTTGATGCAGTATCATCTGGTGGAAACAGAATTAATGTCTGGAGATAATCAAAGACTTCTCTTTTCTTCTCACCGCTAAGTCTGCTGAATTTTCTCCTGGATCTTTGTGCTTCACCGCCGTGCCGTAGTATTACTTCTTCGAGGTTAATACTTCTGCCATCATGTCCGTATGGCGAAGTTGAGCCAACTCCCCATAAAGGTTCTGTTACAAATTCAGTAATCAAAGTCCCGTCATATTGGCGCTCATGAAAAGCAGGGCCCAAATCATGCCTCTTAAAATCAGAGAACACGTTTTCTACAACAAATGAATTACCCTGCGGGACAAGTTTTGGATATTCATCGCCATCTTCTTCAATATTAAACAGAGTAGTGGCTGTGGCAAAGAGTCTGTTCAATATTCCCTGCTGCCTGTTAAACTCAGTCTCTACATCGGCAACCCTTCTGTCAGTTTCAATTTCAAGGTCCTGCACATGGCAACCGGTACAGCCTATTTCCCGCATTGTCCTGAGGCCCCTGTTGGTACGCCTGTTTGTCTTGCCAGTGCCGGGTTTGAAATAGTTAAGTAAATAAAATTCTACATGGTCCACAATTGCAGGGTCTATTTCATTTGTAACCCCGTCATTATCACCATCATTACTTGCATCACAAACGGGAGGACGTTCGAAAAAGTCGAGAACGGGATCAAATTCCATGCCCGATGGCGAAACCATTGCCTGTGGGTTATCCGGGTCGGTAACTGCACATAGAATAGGGTCAGGGGATTCCATACCCATCTCGGCCTTAAAAGCACCGATAATAAATTCCCTGATGGATGTTGTTGCACCGTGATGAAGAAATGGTTTGATTCTAAGGTCAGGGTCCACGCCTTCAATATCCGTTGCATCAATAGTGCCGTCAGGCTTTGCAGTTATTTTGCCAAATTCCACTCCTTTTGCGATTAGCTCCATCTTAACAGTCCTGCCGGAATTTATTGCCTGCTGAATTGCTTCTTCCCTGGTTTCCCTGAGCTGCTTTGTCATTTCATCTGCAAGCATTTCAACCAGTCCTAATCCAAACAGATGAGGAGCATCCCGGCTGTCGGGCCTTGTTGCCACATCACCGCCGAATCCTGCAGAGCCTCTTGGGCGGCCATGACACCCCGCGCAGCTGTCCGAAAGCCCCGCACCGAGTTTTGCGTTGTCCTGGATATTCCCCGTGGAATCATCACTGACCCTCGGGCCCTGGCCCTGGCTTTCTGTGAATTTTCTCTGGAATATCTGCCTTCCCCTGCGGATCGATCTTGCTGGGTCGCGGTTGATAAGATAAATCGATGACCCGGGTGTCAGTTCATCTCCCTGGCCTGTACCAACCTGCTCTTCAAGAGATTTTCCGATTTGTCCTCCCGGTACTGTGGGAGAGGTCTGAGTAACATCGGTAAGCTGCGTGTAACCAATGCCTGTAAGAAATAAAAAAGTGAATAAGAAAAAAGATAAAACACTGCTGTATAAAGCGGAGTAAGTCATGTCCCTAACCTCCAACGAGTTATTTAATTCTCCCCCGCCTTAATTTAAAGGGTAGCTTGGTTTGTCCATGATAATCAATAACCAAATATGATTAAAATGACTGAATTTATTGGTTATTCGGGTGGTAATGAATGGATGGGTTTAGAAAGAAAGGCCGTGTTTGTAGCGTTTGGACATTCTAATGCGCTGCTGGCAAATATGTATTTTGCTGTTTATATATGTCTTTTCTGAACTTCTAACAGCTGTCTTAAGGCCCTTTTTAAAGTGGGCTAGTGCAGTTTCATATTTATGAATATGAAGGTACATATTCCCGAGTGATATACCATAAAGCGCAGTGTCGTTAATCTGTTCTTGATTCTTAATTTTCTTAATTGCCTCAATCCCGGCTTTTGGACCATTTCTTTTTGAAAGCGCATAAGCCATTTCAAGCTCGGTTTGCGGACAGTTATGTACATTTAAATAGTTCTCGTAAAGTGATACTATCTGGTCCCAGTTTGTATCAATATAATCCGAGGATGTTGCGTGTATAGCTTCCACACCGGCTTTTAAGTGAATCTTGTCCACGTTTTTACCGGAAGCTGACTTGTATAAAAACTCTATACCATTTTTAATCATCTCCCTGTCCCAAAGTTCTCTGTCCTGTTCCTGAAGTTTGAGAACGTTGCCATTGCTGTCGATTAATGATTTTAGCCTTGAGCCGCAAAGAAGCATGTATGCCATATGGGCTCTGGTTTCAGGAATATTAGTCATTGGGTGTTTTGCAAGTACTTCACAAAGATTAATAGCAGTGTTGCAAACATCGGGTGAAACTCTGATCCTGTCGTCAGGATGGTTGTAGCCAAGTTCAAAAATATATGTGAGTAATTTAAGTAAATTGACCGTGCGATCCCTGAGAACATATTTGCCGGGGATGGCAAAAGGTATTTTTTTCTCTATTATCTGTTCTTTTGCGGTTTCAAGTGAGTTTATTACCACAGATTCATTTTTAGAAAGCATCCTTGCTATGTAAGAAGATGAATAACCCCCCAGAATCTTTAACACAAATGCTGCATTTACATCCAGCTCATTTGATGGATGACTACAAGCAAAAAGCATAATTACTTTATTTAGTACAACTTCATTTTTATTAGGGTATTCAAGGTTTACAATATACTGTGAATCAGTGGTTTTTGATGGGTAGTCGTGATTAAAAATTTTATGGCAGAAAAGCTCACTTGTATTGTCGGTAACAAACTGCCAGATAAAATCCTTAGGATCCAGTGGGAGTGACCCTGCTGACCATTTTGTCTTTGCCTCGTTATAACTATTAGTCACGATTGATTCGACCGTAGTTATTGATTCGGGACCAAGGCGGTTTGTAAGTGTTGAGGTAATCATTCCATAATCATTTTGAATGAGATCCTCAATTTTTTTATTAACTGCCGGAATATTTTTATGTAATGTCATTGTTAGAACCGGGAACTATAACACAATAATGCTAATTTTAAACAAGGGAAGGGTTTTTTTTAAGAATTGTTATTTAGCTTCGAAATAACATACAGCAAATTTATTATCTGGATCTGACCATACGTTCTTAAGGCTGTAAAAGTCCTCAATCATTTCTTCAAATTCTTCAATGCTGTATTTATATGAATTTTCAGTATGAATTGTCTCATCTTTTTTAAATGTGATCGAAGTGCCGTTAACACGTACGGACTGATCTTCGAGGCTTTGCAGGTGCATTTCAACCCTTCCGTGTTCTTCATTGTAAAAGGCAATATGTTTCCATTTGTTAATTTCAAAGTTTGTGCCGAAATTACTATTCATATTTTTTAATATATTGAGATTAAATTCAGCAGTTACACCTTTGCCATCGTTATATGCTTTTTCAAGTACTTCGGACTCTTTTTTCAGGTCAATCCCAATTAGCAAACCACTGCCTTTACCGCAATCCCCTGAAATGTTTTTAAGAAATTTGCATGCATGTTCTTTTGTAAAATTACCAATAGTGGAGCCGGGGTAATAAGCAACTATCTTTGAAAATGAAATATCATGATCTGGTATGGTAAAAGGCTTGGTATAATCGGCAACAATTGGCACAATTTTTAAATCTTGATAATCTTTGGATAGTTTTTCGACTGAAAATAAAAGAAACTCCTTTGAAATATCTACAGGGAAATAGGCTGCAATACTTTTAAAGTTATCAAGAAGTATTCTTATTTTTCTGCTGCTTCCGCTGCCAAGTTCAACGATCAGGGCATCCTCACCGACTGCACCTGATATATCTTTTATATTTGTATTTAGGATAGAGATTTCAGTCCTTGTTAAATAGTATTCATCCAGCTCAGAAATCTGTTCGAATAACTTGGAGCCGTCTTCATCATAAAAAAACTTGCATGAAAGTTCTTTCTGCGATTTGCTCAGGGACTGAATTATTTCTTTTAAAACCAGTTCCGAGTTGTCCCTTATTTCTATATCTTCATTATTATTAAGCATCTTTAGCTAATCTTATTCCCATAAACTGCCAGCGTGAGTCCGGCGGAAAAAAATTTCTGTAACTGTTCCTTATATGTGATTTTGATGTTGCACATGAACCTCCCCTGAGGATCATCTGGTTGCACATAAATTTACCATTATACTCACCAAGTGCACCCGGAGGTGGATTATATCCCGGATATGGTGAATACGGGCTCCTTGTCCATTCCCATACATCTCCATACATCTGAGCAAGGTCGCCATTTCTGTCTTTTGCTGCGATGGGATGAAAATTACCGTTATCGACAAAATTGCCCTCGATTTTACGGCCTTTTGAGGCTATTTCCCATTCAAATTCACTAGGCAGCCTGCCTCCTGCCCACCTTGAAAATGCTTCTGCTTCATAGAAACTCACATGGCAAACGGGCTGATTCATATCAATTTTCTTAAGGCCCCCCAAAGTGAAATGGCTCCAGTTATTTCCGTTTTTTAACCAGTAAAGTGGAGCGTCCCAGTTATTAGAAGAAACCGTGTTCCAGCCGTCCGAGAGCCAAAGCTCGGGCTTTGAATATCCGCCGTCTTTGATAAATTCCAGGTATTCCCAGTTTGTAACCAGTCTTGTAGAAAGCGAAAAAGGTTCAACATAGGTTTTATGAACGGGAAATTCGTTGTCGTATCCAAAGCCGTCCCCTTCATTACCGATTGCATGTAAGCCGCCATCAAAGTCTACCCAATTATTGCCAGGGCTGTTTTTTGTTTTCTTATTTTCTGCTGATTTAATATACGCAGGAAACAAGGGGTTCTCAGACAGGACATGCTTTATATCCGTAACTATCAATTCCTGGTGCTGCTGTTCGTGGTGGATGCCAATCTCTATAATTTCCGCCATTTTTTTAAATTTCTTATCATCAAGGTTTTTAAAAAGCTTAAGCATGTTTTTATCAACGTATTGCCTGTATTCATATACTTCATCTACAGTGGGGCGGGATATCAGTCCCCTTTTAGGGCGGCTGTGCCTGTCACCAACCTGCACGTAATAAGAGTTAAAGAGAAAATTGTACTGCGGGTGAAGTGACCTGTATTTGTTTATGGATTTAGAAAGGACAAATTCTTCAAAAAACCAGCTTGTATGTGCCAGATGCCATTTAGTGGGGCTGACATCAGGCATGGACTGCACCACATAGTCTTCCTTTGTGAGCGGTTTTGCCAGTTTATGAGAAAAGGCTCTTACTTTTTTATAAGATTTTAAGAGACTGTCTCTGCCGAGTTGTTTAATTCTTTGAGTTGAAGCATTGTTCATGAAAGAATTCCCCTTCTTTAAAAATTATTATACGTACAAAAACAGTACTTTAGATCTTAGCAATATTAATAAGTTGCAATATTAATTATGTATAAGGTTAAAAAATTGGAAGTTAAAAATCAATAAGTAATTGAATTAAAAAGGAAAAATTTAATAATTAGGAATATAAAAGGCCCTCTTAAGGGAGGGCCTGATTGATTTTATTCGGCTGGTGCAGTTGTGTTCTCACCGGCTAATTGCCTGTCAAGCATTAGCAGTGCTGCGCTGTTGTCGCCTGCAAGCTTTATATTTTCCACCATATCACTTGCACTTTTTTCTTCTTCGACCTGTTCCTGGATAAACCACTGAAGCTCTACAGCGGTAGCGTGATCACTTTCACTAACTGCCAGTTCATAAAGCCTGTTTATCATACCGCTTACTTCTTTTTCATGTTCAAGAACCTGGGTAAACATTTCAAGTAAAGAACCGAATTCTGAAGGGGGCTGGCCGATTTTGTCCAGTACAACCCTGCCGTCGCGGTCAAGCATATAGTCAAAAAATCTTAGTGCATGTGTGAGTTCTTCGTCGCTTTGTCTTCTAAGCCACCCGGCAAATCCGGAGAAGTTGATTGACTCGCAGTATGCAGCCATTGAAAGATAGAGGTAGGAAGAGTAATATTCGTTTTTGATTTGTGAATTAATTGCTGTCTGTAGGTCCTGGGATAACATTTTTTTCTCCTTAAAACTTTTGTTTGTCCGAAGCATTTGCTCCATTTTTTTACAAATATTAAATTAGCAGAAATCATTACCAAATGCAAATGATTACCATTTAATATGCTTTTATTCTGTATTTGATTGATAATCCTTTTGAATCCAAATTAGTGAAAAATAAACAAAAAAACTATATGGAAGAAATATTTATTCAATTCAAAGGGTTAAGAGGATTGTGAATAATATAAATTCATCTATTGAAATTCTTGGGGTACGCATTATATAAAGATAATGTATAATTATGTTACATTTTCGTTTGAACACAGTTTATAGAAATAGTACGAACTAAATCTATCCATAGACCAGGAGAGACCGAATATGAGTTCAATTAATCCAGAAGACAACAAAATAAAACAATTACCACTTTTACCATTAAGGGATGTCGTAATGTTTCCTTACATGGTAGCACCTCTTTTCGTAGGAAGGGAAAGGTCTATAAAGGCACTTGAAGAAGCGATGAAGGGAAGTAAGGAAATCTTTCTTTCAGCACAGATGGAAGCAAAGGTCAATGACCCAAAGGAAGGAGATATCTTTAAAGTCGGTACGGTAGGAACTATTGTACAGATGCTAAGGCTGCCTGACGGAACAGTAAAGGTGTTGGTTGAAGGAAAGGGAAGAGCAAAAATTTTAGACTTTGTCCCCGACAACCGTTTCTTTGTAGTAAAGGTAGAAGACCTTGATGATGAAGCCGTAAGCGGTGTTGAAACAGATGCTTTAATGAGATCAGTTGTAAAGGCTTTTGAAGGGTATATGAAACTGAATAAAAAGATACCTACAGAGGTTCTTGCAACAGTTACATCCATTGAAGATGCAGGAAGGCTGTCAGATACAATTGTTTCTCACCTTAACCTTAAACTCCAGGACAAGCAGACTATCCTTGAAATACTCGACCCGTTGAAGAGACTTGAAAAACTATACGAAAAAATGCAGGAAGAAGTAGAGATTCTGCAGATTGAAAAAAGAATTGGCAAAAGAGTTAAAAAACAGATGGAAAAAGCCCAGAGAGAGTATTATCTCACTGAGCAGATGAAAGCCATACAGAAAGAACTGGGCGAAAAAGATGACCTTAAAACAGAGATACAGGAATTTGAAGAAAAATTAAAAACAAAGGGACTTCCTGAAGATGTAGAGAAAAGGGTTGACAGAGAACTTAAAAAACTCAAAATGATGTCCTCAATGTCCGCGGAAGCAACAGTGGTCAGGAACTATATAGACTGGCTTATGGAACTACCATGGACCAAGGAATTTACCGAGGACCGTCTCGATATCCAGGAAGCAGCAAAGATACTGGATGAAGACCATTATGGTCTTGAAAAACCCAAAGAACGAATACTTGAATACCTGGCGGTAAGAGTGCTTACCGAAAAACTAAAAGGGCCTATCATCTGTTTTGTAGGGCCTCCGGGAGTTGGAAAAACATCACTTGCAAAGTCCATAGCCAGGGCCATGGGAAGGAAGTTTGTCAGGGTTTCCCTTGGTGGCGTTAGAGACGAAGCAGAAATTAGGGGTCATAGAAGGACTTATATAGGCGCACTCCCCGGAAAAATTATCCAGGGTATGAGAAAGGCGGGTACAAACAACCCCGTGTTCCTTCTTGATGAAATTGATAAACTAGGAATGGACTTCAGGGGCGACCCTGCTTCAGCACTTCTTGAAGGTCTAGATCCGGAACAAAATACCAACTTTAACGATCACTATATTGAAGCTGACTACGATTTATCAAACGTGATGTTTATTACAACGGCAAACGTACTTCATACAATACCATGGGCACTTCAGGACAGAATGGAAATTATAAGGATCCCTGGATACACGGAAGACGAAAAACTACAGATTTCAAAAAACTTCCTGTTAGACAGGCAGCTTGAAGCACATGGACTAACACATGACAATATTGAAATTAACGACAAAGGACTGACCACATTAATAAGGAACTACACCAAAGAGTCCGGTGTAAGGACAATGGAAAGGGAAATCGCTTCCCTGTGCAGGAAAGTAGCAAGGGAAGTTGTTGAAAAAGGAAAAGAACACAAGATAAAAATAACCGGCAGCAATGTTCAGAAATATCTCGGTATTCCTAAATTTAAATTCGGGGAAATCGATGAGACAGACTCCATTGGTGCAGCCACGGGGCTTGCCTGGACTGAAGTCGGGGGCGAACTGCTCACGATAGAAGTTTCAATTGTGCCGGGTAAAGGGAATTTTACCGTAACTGGAAAACTCGGTGAAGTTATGCAGGAATCTGCCCAGGCGGCTATGAGTTATGTAAGAAGTCGGGCCGAACAGCTTGGTCTCGAAAGGTTCTTTTACCAGAAAGTTGATACACATATTCATGTACCGGAAGGGGCAACTCCAAAAGACGGGCCTTCGGCTGGTATTGCCATAGCAACTGCAATTGTAAGTGCTTTTCTTAAAAAACCGATTAAAAAAGACATTGCCATGACAGGGGAAATTACCCTTAGAGGCATGGTGCTTCCTATCGGCGGATTAAAGGAGAAAACACTTGCTGCGCACAGGGGCAGGGTAAAACAGGTACTTATTCCAAAAGAAAACGAGAAGGACTTAAAAGATATTCCTGATAAGATTAAAAAGGATATTAATATTAAACTCGTAAATCACATGGACGAGGTACTTGAAGCGGCGATAATCTCTGATGAACCGATTCTCAAAAACTTCGTGGTGCCGCCGACTTTGATTGGCTCGGAAACAGAGACTGAGATTAATCCTACTGAAAAACATTAAGTTTAAGAAATAAGGGTGAGTTGGAAACAGCTCACCTTTTTTTATAAAAAAATATGTTTAAGGGGGTGTGCTATGCCACCAAAAAAAGGTAAGACTTCCAGTAGTGAGTTACAAAAACACCTGGATACAGTTAAGAAGGATCTTAAAGTACTTACTAACAAAATCGGTAAGGCCAACAGGACAGAGCTTTCAAAGCTTTCCTACGAAGCATCAAAAACAGTAGGTGATACAGCTTCTGATATTATTAAGAACTCATCAGTGCTTCTGGATAAAGCATTTAAAGTTTTAAACGGGGCAATTGACGGCGGAAAGAAAGCAATGGAAAAAGAGAAGGCCGCCAAAAAATCTGCCTCAAGAAAACCAGCTGCAAAGAAACCAGCAGCAAAAAGAAAGACTACAACAGCAAGGAAAACTGCTGCAACTTCTACAGCAAAAAAGAAACCCGCAGCTAAGAAAACTACTGCACGAACAAGTGCCAGGAAAACCAGTACTGCGAGAAAAACAACAAAAAAATAGTTTCTACCAGGAGATTTTAAGATGAAAGCAGCACTTACCTACGGCCCTAATGATGTAAGAATAGACAAAATAGATGATCCAAAGATCACTTCGCCAAATGATGTAATTGTAAAAGTAACTGCGGGTGGTATTTGCGGATCCGACCTTCATATTTACAGAGGGCATTTTCCACTGCCGGAAGGATCAGGCGTTGGCCACGAATTTGTGGGCAGGGTGGAAGAGGTAGGCAAAGATGTTAAGAATTTTAAAAAAGGCGACAAGGTTATCGGGCCGTTCTGGGTAAGCTGCGGCAGTTGCCATTACTGCGACGAAGGCCTGACTACATCATGCCTTAACGGCGGGTGTTTTGGTTTTGGAGGGCTCCTCGGGGACCATCCCGGATGCCAGGCTGAATACGTAAAGGTAAGTTACGGGGAAGGTACACTTGTAAAAGTACCGGAAAGCCTTGCAGAAGATAAGAACGATGAAAAGACACTTTTTCTCGGCGACAATATCTCTACCGGTTATCACGGTGCATTATGCGCCGGCATTAATCCGGGAGACACAGTTGTGGTACTTGGTGACGGAGCAGTCGGACTTTTTGCAACTTTTGCTGCTACGCTGTTTAATCCTGAAAAAGTAATAACGATAGGACACCATGATTACAGGCTTGAGATTGCCAAGCAGTATGGTGCAACATTGACTCTTAACTCTAAAAACGTTGATGAAGTCAGCATGATTAAGGACCTGACAAACGGCCTGGGAGCACATAAGGCTATAGAATGCGTAGGTACAACCGAATGTCTTCAGCAGTGTTATGATATGATAAGGCCCGGTGGTACTGTGTCGATTATCGGCCTGTTCTGGGAAACATTCCCATTAAACATTACTGATTTCTTTTTGAGAAACTTAAAACTTACAGGCGGTGTTGCTCCTTCATTCTCATATATTCCAACGTTACTGCCCCATATTGAATCCGGAAAACTCGACCCTACAAAGGTTATCAGCCACAGGGTATCACTGGATGATGTACCAAAGGGATACCAGCTCATGGATGAAAGGGTGGAAAATGCGATCAAGGTAATTTTTAATCCTTAGAGTCAGCAGCTAAGGCCTGATATATTGTTCTTATCCTGTGTTTTTAGTTCTGCGGAAGCGCTGTTCCAGAAAAAGTAATGAATTATTGTTACTGCTAAAATAATTACAGGAACAATAATTTTAAGAAAAGATTTGGTAAGAATCCTATCTGTTTCCACCTGAAAAAACCCTAAAAATGAGATTATAAAAATTACTACTAGCATCAGAAGGTAATTTTTTATAGAAGATTTGCTTAAAGTAATGTAATTACTGCATTTTTTACATTTAAATTTAAGCGGATTTATAATTGTAAGGCTTTCAAAAAATCCTATTTTCTTATCACATCCCGGGCAAATCATAATTAATTTTACATTAAAAATCTAAAAGTATTTATAGAAAGTTTCTAGTGGTATATAATAGAGCTTCTATATGAGTGAGAACTTCGTACACCTCCATTTACACTCTCAGTATTCTCTCCTTGACGGGGCGATAAAATTTGAAGAGTTGATAGAACGTGCAAAAGAGTTTGGCATGGAAGCTGTTGCCATTACAGACCACGGAAACCTTTACGGGGCATATGATTTTTTTGATAAAGCCAAAAAAGCCGGTGTTAAACCAATTATTGGCTGTGAACTGTATGTGACCCCGACTCTAAAACTGGAAAAACCATCTGACGGCAAAAACTTTCACCTTACAGTGCTCTGTATGAACGACAAGGGCTACAGTAATCTTTCGAACCTTGTATCAAAGGGTTACCTCGAAGGGTTTTACAGGAGACCCCGAATAGACCATGACCTGCTTGATAAACACAATGAGGGATTAATAGTTCTCAGCGGATGTATGAGCAGTGAACTTTCGAGGGCAATTTTCAGCAAAGACCATAAGAAGGCAATAAACCTGGCTTCTATGTACAGGGATATATTTGGTGACCGCTATTATCTCGAGGTCCAGGCCACGGGACTTCCAGAGCAGAATTTTATAAACAAAGAATTAAAAAAAATAAGCAAAGAACTCGATATACCATTAATTGCCACCAATGACTGCCATTTTCTGAAGCAGGAAGACGCAAGGCCCCATGATGCGTTACTATGTGTACAGACTGGGTCTAATTTAAATGATGAAAAGAGGATGAGGTTTTCCGGTGACCAGTTCTTTCTTAAAAGCCGTGATCAGATGGAAGCTACTATGTCCGGTTTCCAGGAAGCAATAGATAAAACCGTCGAACTGTCCAGGAGATGCAGTTTTGAGTTTAAAACGGAAGGGTATAAGTTTCCGGAATTTGAAATACCAGACGGGACAACACTTGAAGAATATATAAAAAAAGAGGCAAATGAAAAACTTCAGGAAATATTTACCGAAAACAGTTTTTCAGAAGAAGAAACCAAAACATACCAGGAACGCCTTGATTATGAACTGGAGATTATATGCCAGATGGGTTTCCCGGCATATTTTCTTGTGGTTGCCGATTTTATAAGTTACGCAAAAAATAACGGCATACCGGTTGGCCCCGGAAGGGGAAGTGCTGCAGGCAGCCTCGTGGCGTTTGCGCTCGGTATTACCGATGTAGACCCAATTCCCTATGACCTTATTTTTGAAAGATTTTTAAACCCTGAAAGAGTGAGCATGCCCGATATTGATGTGGATTTTTGCACCGAGGGAAGGGACAAGGTCATTGCTTATGTTACGGAAAGATACGGGAAGGACAAAGTCGCCCAGATCGGAACATTCGGGACAATGTCTTCCAAGGCTGTGATTAAAGATGTAGGAAGGGTGCTGGGCATTCCTTATGGCGAAGTAGACAAACTATCAAAAATGATCCCATCTTTCAGGGGAAAAGTTTTCAGCATACAGGAAGCCCTTGATAAAGTGCCCCAGATTACAGAGATGGTAGAAGACTCGGAGCAGCTCCAGGAGCTTATAGAGCTTGCCAAGCCACTTGAAAATATGGTGCGGCACGCTTCAACACATGCCGCTGGCGTTGTGATTTCAAACGAACCTATTTCTGATTATATCCCGCTGTATAAAGGAAGCAGGGATGAGACCGTAACACAGTTTGATATGAACTGTATTGAAAAACTGGGTTATGTTAAATTTGACTTCCTGGGCCTTAAAACTCTTACCGTAATTGATAAAGCTGTTTCATATTTAAAAGCCAATAATATTTCCGAAAAAGAATTTAATATTAACAAGATTCCGCTTGATGACCCTGAAGTTTACAAATTGCTTGGAACTTCTAACACAAGGGGAGTGTTCCAGATTGAATCAACGGGAATGAAGGAGCTTCTTTCAAGACTTCATGCCACAACATTTGATGACATAATTGCTGTACTTGCACTATACCGTCCCGGCCCTTTGGACAGCGGCATGGTAGATGAATTTGTTAAGTGTAAAAACGGTAAAAAGAAAGTTAATTTTCCTCATCCTTCACTAAAAGAAATACTAAAAGATACTTATGGACTGTTTGTGTACCAGGAACAGATCATGCAGACGGCAAGTGAAATTGCAAATTACACGCTCGGGGAAGCAGATTTACTAAGGCGCGCAATGGGTAAGAAAAAGCCTGCCGAGATGAAAGCACAAAGGGAACGATTTTTAACCGGAGCTCATGATAACGGAATAGCTAAGAAAAAAGCCACAGAACTTTTTGATATATTGGAAAAGTTTGCAGAATATTCATTTAACAAAAGCCACAGCACAGCATACGCTCTCATTACTTACCAGACTGCTTATCTGAAGACGCACTATCCGGCAGAATTTATGGCTGCACTAATGACAATTGAATCCCATAATACCGATAAGATAATTTCGAGTATTACCGAGTGTAATAAAATGAATATCGAGGTACTTGCCCCGGATGTGAATGAAAGTATCTCGGGTTTTACACCGGTTGAAGGGAAAATAAGGTTTGGATTATCCGCAATTAAAAATGTTGGCGATTCAACAGTAAAAGCTATTATTGATACCCGAACAAATGAAGGCCCGTTTGAATCTATTTTCGATTTTTGTACCAGGGTGGACAGCACTAAACTAAACAGAAGAACCTTTGAGAGCCTTATAAAAAGCGGAGCTTTTTCTTCATTTGAACCTAACAGGGCCAAACTGATGGATGCACTTGAGAGCCTTATAAGTTATACCGCACTTAAACAAGATACTGGTATTGAGGGGCAGCACTCCCTTTTTGACATAGATGCTACTATTCCGCAGCCGAAATTGGAAGATATTGATGATTGGGATGAGAAGGTAATGCTCCAAAATGAAATGGATGTACTCGGTTTTTATGTTACAAGCCACCCGATGCTCAAATATTCTTCCGAGCTTGATATGTACAGCTCTAACTGTGACTCGGAAAAAATACTGGAAATTAAAAATAAGAAAAAAATTAAGATGGCAGGTGTTGTCAGGTCTCTTGAAGTTAAGCACACAAAGAACGGAGCAAGTATTTACGGCAACATGGTGCTCGAAGACCTTAAGGGTTCGGTAGACGTTATAATTTTTAACGATACACTTAGGAAGTCCATGGACATTCTGGAAGACAAGGTAGAGCCTATAATAGTAGAAGGTTTTATTGACCCTACTGAGGAAAGGGCCAAGATACGGGCCCAGGAGATATATTCCCTCGGTCAGCTTAGGGTTAATTCATCAATCCATATAAATATTAACGAGGTCAACTCAACACCGGACAATATGAATAAACTGAAAAATATATTTGAAGAATATCCCGGACCCTCCAAAATTATTCTACATATAAGAAGTAACGGTGAGGTAGCTGAAGTCGAAGTTGGAAACTGCACAGTTGATCTTGGTGACAATTTTATTAAGAGTGTTGAAAAACTACTGGGTGAAAACGTGGTAAATCTATCATAGATGATCAGGCGAACTTACTTATCAGTTCTTTTAATTTTTCCGGTTCACCGGTAATAACAAAAACTTCCTGTACAGAAGAACCGCTGACTGCAATAAGTTTGGCTCCGCTATTTGTACTGTACTGGTAGCGGATTTTAAGTTTTTCCCCGGTGGCATTACCGACAGTTATACGTCCGGGAATTACGCCCGTAACAAAATCCTTGCTTGTAACTTCCTTTTCAAGGAATTTTTTGAGGTCCTTTATAATTCCGTGCTGGCGTTTAATCTTATTTTTTCTATGTTTCATGATTATGTAAATTAATAGTTCAAATGATAAAAATAACAAAACTCATTTTTAACAACACATACCGAAGACTGCCTGAAGAATTCTATCATATTGTTAACCCCAAACCGTTTGAAAATCCATTTTTAATTTGCCTGAACCCCGAAATGGCGGCTGAAATTGAGCTTGATTCCAAAGATATTGATAATGCTGAACTTGCCCAATATCTCTCGGGTAAGAAACTTATACCCGGTTCCGAGCCGATAGCACTTTATTACACCGGTCACCAGTTCGGAGTTTATAATCCGCATATTGGGGACGGCAGGGCAATATTGCTAGGAGAAGTTGTAAACTCCAGGGGCAAAAAATGGGACTTACACCTGAAAGGTGCCGGTCCTACAAATTACTCAAGGGGATTTGATGGAAGGGCAGTGCTAAGATCTACCATCAGGGAGTATCTTTGCAGTGAAGCTATGCACTATCTGGGGATACCTACTACAAGGGCACTCAGTATTGTAGGCAGTGATGAAAAAGTGGAAAGGGAAATAACAGAAACGGGTGCAATGCTTATAAGGATGGCCAAATCCCATGTGCGGTTTGGATCATTCGAGGGTTTTTATTTCAGGGGTATGGAAGAAAACATTAAGATACTTGCCGATTATGTTGTAGAAAATTTTTATCCGGAATTTGTTGATAATCCTTCCAGGTATAAGATTATCGCAAATGAAACTGCCAAGAGGACGGGGGAGTTAATTGCAAAATGGCAGGCTTTTGGTTTTACGCACGGCGTTATGAATACTGACAATATGTCTTTGCTGGGAGATACAATTGACTACGGGCCATATGGTTTTATGGGAACTTTTAAAAATGATTACGTTCCAAATCATTCGGACCACTTTGGCAGATACTCCTACAAAAACCAGCCTTCAATCGCATACTGGAATCTCAACAAACTTTTGCAGTGCCTCAGCAGTTTATTAACCGGTGAAGAGATACAGGAAGCGCTCGGGGAGTACAGGGAAGCTTATGCTGAAAATTATACTGATCTTATGGCAAAGAAGCTTGGGTTTAAGAGTTTTATAGACGGTGATAAAAAGTTTATAGATGATACACTCGTGCTTCTTGAAGAGAATGAGATAGATTTCCCCATGTTCTTCAGGGAACTATCAAATGTTGGTTTAGATGCAGATATAAATGTTGTAGGAATAGTAAAGATGGGAAAGGATTGGTCAGATAGATACAAAAGCAGGCTCAAGTCTGATAACACTGATAATAATGCAAGAAAAGAGTCCATGGACAGGGTTAATCCAAAATATGTCCTCCGTGCCTATATTGCCGAACAGGCAATACGAAAGGCTGTAGAGGAAGGTGACTATTCTGAGATTGAAAATGTGAGAAAATTACTTATGAGGCCGTTTGATGAGCAGCCTGAAAACCAGAAGTATGCAGAAGAGCCGCCCGAATGGGCTAAAGGAATCGCTCTTAGCTGTTCTTCATAATTTTAAATTATTATAAAATAAACTTTTTCTATTCTAAAAAACTTGCAAGTACAGTTTTTCTACCTAAGCCTTTAAAAAGAACCGTGATCTTTGCTTTTTCCCCTGTTCCTTCAACTTTTAGTACCACACCTTTGCCAAAAGTTTTATGAGAAACTCCCTGGCCTTTCTTAATTCCATCTGATCCATCACCCGGAATTTCATCTATTATGTTGAGGTCTATATCATCATGATTTGCGGTATATTTAATTTCTTCCCTTGAGTACCTTCTCCCGTATGTTTCCTCATAACTTGAACGGCTAAGAAGGTCTTCCGGAAGTTCGGCTAAAAATCTTGAAGGTATGGAGCCCTGCGTCTTTCCGAAATATCTTCTTTGTGAAGCGCTTGAAAGGTAAAGCCTCTGCATGGCCCTTGTGATCCCTACATATAAAAGCCTTCTTTCCTCTTCAAGTTGTTTGAATTCGCCGATAGACCTAAAATGAGGCAGGAGCCCTTCTTCCAGTCCAGTGATAAATACATACGGAAATTCAAGCCCCTTTGCAGTATGCAGTGTCATGAGGGTCAGCTTATCGCTGTTTTCATCGTACTTATCCATATCACTTGCAAGGGCTATCCAGTCGAGGAAGTTTTCAAGTTTCTTTTCTTCATCCTCAAGATCAAACTCCCCCGCGAGGTTTACAAGGTCGCTTACGTTGTTGATCCTTTCTTCTTCCTCTTCAATAAAATCCAGGTAGGAAGTATCTTCAAGTACCTGCTCAATAAGTTCAGCGGCATTCAGTTCCCCGGAAAGGTTTATCAGGTTGGTTATAAGTTCATGGAAATTTTTCAGTTTTTGTGTTGTGCCGGGTGAAAAAGTTTTATTGTTTACGGCTATTTTAATAGCATTAAGTATAGATTCCTTGTGTTCCCGTGCTATAAGTTCCAGGTTATTAACAGTGACTTTGCCTATTCCTTTCATCGGGACATTAATTATTCTTTTGAGGCTAAGGTCATCATCAGGGTTTTGAATCAGCCTCAGGTATGCAATGATGTCCTTTACTTCCATACGCTGATAAAAACCGACACCGCCGATTATTGTATAGGGAATTCCGCTTAGTATCAGTTCGTCTTCTATTGCCTTGGACTGGTTATTGGTACGGTAAAAAATAGCAATATCATTATATTTAAGGCCCTTCTCAACTTTTTGTGAATCAATGTTCCGGATCAGGTATTTTGCCTCATCCTGCTCGTTCATTGCTTCGTAGTAGTTAATGAGCTCTCCATTTTCATTGTCCGTATAGAGTGTTTTTTCCTTTCTTTCGAGATTGTTCTTAATTAATTCGTTTGAGATGTTTAAAATATTTTTTGTAGAACGGTAGTTCTTTTCGAGTTTGACAACCTTAGTGCTTTTAAAGTCACCTTCAAAACTCAGAATGTTTTGAATATCTGCACCACGCCAGCTGTAGATAGACTGGTTGTCGTCGCCAACTACAAAAATGTTTTTATTCTTTTCTGCAAGTGATTTAACAATCTGGTACTGGAGGTTGTTCGTATCCTGGTACTCATCAACTAAAATATGTTTAAATCTGTCTTGGTAGAACTCAAGGACTTTAGGGTGTTCCTTAAACAGTTTTGCAGTAAGGCTGAGCAGGTCACTAAAGTCGAGGCCGTTGTGCCTCCTGAGCTCTTCTTCGTAAAGTTCGTAAATGTCCCTAATCTTGTCATCATGAGTTTCAATCTTTACATCTTTGAGTTGTGAACCCCTGTTTTTAAAGCCGTCAATCTTACCCCTCATTGCACGCGGTTCATAAACCCTTTCATTGATATCTAGCAGTTTCAGGCAGTCCTTGATAAGCCTTACCTGGTCCTGGTCATCAAATATTGTGAAGTTGGACTTAAAACCTTCGAGGTGTTCGATGTCTCTTTTTAGAATTCTCAGACATACAGAGTGAAAAGTGCCCATCCAAAGGCCTTTTATACCGGATTTTACCAGTTTGTTGATCCTGGTCTTCATCTCGTTTGCAGCTTTATTTGTAAAGGTTACAGCAAGTATGCTGTAGGGCGATACGTTTTTTTCATCAAGCAGGTAGGCGATACGGTGAGTAATGGTCCTGGTTTTACCGGAACCCGCACCGGCCAGTATAAGCAGCGGGCCGTCATGATGAGTTACCGCTTCGTTTTGTTCTTTATTTAGTTTCCCTGCAAAAGGCATGGCTTTATTTTAGCCAAGTTGGTTTTAATTTCATTATTAAATGACAGACATTTAAACTTTTTCAATATTTTCCTTCGCAAACCACGGGTATATAGCAGGTAGTACGAGTAGTGTAAGTAAAGTTGAAGTAATTAATCCACCTATAACCACTGTTGCAAGGGGCCTTTGTATTTCACTCCCTGTACCGTGTGTCAGCAGTAATGGAAGCAGGCCAAAGGCAGTTGTAACCGCTGTCATTAGCACGGGCCGGAGTCTTAATGTAGCAGCCCTTATACATGCTGTGTTCATAGTAAGGCCCTCACCGGTAAGCTGGTTAAGATAGGTGACAAGTATTAATCCGTTCTCAAGTGCAATACCGAATAGTGCTATAAATCCTATCGAAGAAGGTACGGATAGGTTCTGGCCGGTAATCCAAAGTGCAATAATACCTCCGACAAGTGCAAGAGGTATATTAAGCAAAATCAAATAAGAGTTTTTTAATGATTTAAAGTTTGCAAAAAGAAGCACAAAAATAATCAGAAGCATTATTGGGACTACCACCATTAGTCTTTTATTAGCTTCCTGCTGAAGTTTAAACTGGCCTCCCCAGTTTAAGAGATATCCGGGGGGGAGTACTACTTCACTCTTAATTGCATCATTGGCATTATTAACAAAACTTCCGATATCAGTGCCGACTACATTTCCCTGTATAGTTATGAACCGCTGGTTGTTTTCACGTGTAATCTGTCTCGGGCCTACAACTTCTTTAATCTGTGCAAGCTGGTTAATGGGTATTAATGAACCGCTTGATGACTTAATTAAAATGTTACTGATTGCCTCGGGGGTATCACGGCTTTCCGGATTGAACCGTACGAGTATATCGAAACGCCTTACTCCTTCAAATACCTGCCCTGCCTGCTGGCCCCCGACTGCAGCACTGATAACTTTTTGGACATCAGAAATATTTATCCCGTAACGCGCAATTGCATTCCTATCAATATTTATAAGTAGCTGGGGGGTACCAACAATCTGGTCTGTCTGTACATCTTCTGCCCCGCTGACCCTGCGAATTACATTTGAGATCTCGTCTGCTTTTTCTTTTAAAATATCAAGATCATCTCCAAAAAGTTTTATTGCAAAATCACCTTTTATCCCTTCAAGCAGTTCATCAACGCTCATTTTAATGGGCTGGGTAAGATTGACTGCTACACCCGGTACTTCACCAAGCTCTTCCCTGATTGTTTTTTCAAGTTCTTCCTGGTTTCCAGAGGACCGCCATTCATTTTTGGGTTTTAATATTATGAACATTTCGGAGTTGTTTGTTGGGTCTGCGTGGGCTCCTACTTCTCCCCTGCCGATTCGGGTCACAACTTCTTCAATTTCCGAAATTTTTAAAAGCCGTTTTTCAACAAGCATCGTCACCCTTTTTGTTTCCTCAAGGGCGATAGAAGGTGCCATAGAAAGCCTGAGTACAAGGGTGCCCTCGTTCATCTTGGGGGTAAATTCAGACCCCAGCCTTGTAAACGCCAATGCACCGATAAGTATTAGAAAGATACCAAGAAAAACAGAATATTTTTGCCTGTTTACAAAAAAAGTAATAAGCGGGCTGTACAGTTTATTTAAATTTACTATGAGCCAGTTTTCATTTGAATCTTTCAGATTCTCTTTTGAGATCAAAAGGTAACAAAGAACGGGTGCAATAAATATAGAAAATATTAATGAACCAAACATGGCAAGGGTCAAAGTATATGCAAGGGGCCTGAATGTTTTTCCTTCAACTCCCTGGAGGGTAAATAAAGGCAGAAAAACTACTATTACGATTAATATCGAAAAAAATATCGGCCGTATAACTTCCCTGCATGCATTGGCAATTATTTCTGATTTAGATGCTTTACCGTCCGATTCACAAAGGAGCCTGTCTGTATTTTCGACAATGACTATCGAACCATCCACCAGCATACCAATGGCTATTGCCAACCCGCCAAAAGACATAAGGTTTGCGGATATGCCAAAATATTTCATTCCTATAAATGCAAATAAGATGGAAAACGGCAGCGAAAGCATGACAACAAAACTCGGACGTATACTCCCAAGGAAAGCAAACAGCACAATAATTACAAGCAGTATTCCAAAACCAAGTGCATAGGTAACCGTATTAATACTTGCTTCAACCAGGCTTTTTTGCTGATAATACGGAACAATCTCAACACCCTCCGGAAGGATGTTGTTAACCTCTGCCAACTTATCTTCTACATCTTTAATTACAGTTGATGAATTAGTGCCGTACAGTTTTATTACCATACCGGCAATGACTTCTTTTTCACCGTCTTTTGTCTGCAGTCCCCGCCGTACTGCACCACCTATCCCGATATCAGCAACATCTTTAAGATATACAGGTGTACCGTCAACGGACTTTATAACTATCTTTTCCAGATCCTGTCTTCCCCCGGCCAGTCCCACGGAACGGACAATGTATTCTTCTGAATTTTTAACAATATACTGCGCACCGACATTAAGGTTGTTTGCTTCAATGGAACTTATAACTTCATTTACCGTAAGCTGGTATTTGAGTAAAAGGTTTGGGTTTATGGAAACCTGATACTGTTTTTCATAACCACCAATACCAAGGACCTCTGTGACACCCGGCACAGTCTGGAGTATAGGTTTAACTGTCCAGTCCTGGATAGTCCTTAGTTCTTCGAGTGTATAGTTGCCGGACGGATCTTCAAGATAATAAAACAGAACCAGCCCCATTGCCGTAGATATCGGGCCCATCTCCGGATTGCCAAATCCCTTTGGAATATTTTCCCGTGCCTGCTGCAAACGTTCATTTGCAAGCTGGCGTGCAAAATATATGTCAGTACCGTCTTTAAAATATATATTGACCACCGACAGGCCGAAGTTTGAGACAGAACGTATTTCCTTTATATCAGGAAGGCCAGCCATGGAAACTTCTATCGGGTAGGTAACAAATTTTTCAACTTCTTCGGGAGCTAAACCCTGTGTAACGGTAAAGATCTGAACAAGCGTTGGTGTTACGTCCGGTAATGCATCAACCGGGAGTTTTGTATAACTGTAATAACCGCCTGCTATTACCAGTAATCCGATTACCAGAATAAGCAGCCTGTTTTGAATCAGTGAAAGAATGAAGTTTTTCATTTATTTATTTTCCTAGTGTGCATGCCCATCGCCGAAGCTGTCTTTTTGAAGTTCGGCTTTTAGTGTCAGTCCCCCACGGGATACGTATTCAGTTCCCGGGTTAAGTCCGGAGATAATTTCGGTTAATTTCTGATCGGAGCGCCCGGTTTTTACAGGCTGTGGCCTGAACCCCTTGTTGTCTTTTACAAAGACAACAGTTTTCCCGTTAACTGATTGAATTGATGTGTTGGGGATTGCAACTGGTACTTCAAACTCATCAATTGCAACCTGCCCGGTAACAAAAAGGCCTGGCTTCCAGATATTGTCCTCATTCTGAATAACAACTCTGGCTTCAGCGGTCCGGGTATCTTCACCAATTACTGGGCTTATATAGGTAATCTCACCGCTTGTTTCATTAATACCGATGCTGTCTTTTATTAGGATAGATTGCCCTTTTCTAAGAAACGGAAGATCTTTCTGATAGATGGTGAATCTCACCCAAACCGAACTCAGGTCACTGACTGTAAATGCAATATCATTTTCTTTTAACAGTTCCCCATGCGTAATATGCTTGTTTATAATTGTTCCTTCAAAAGGGCTTTTTATTTCATAATAAGTAAAGTCATCTACAGATCCACGCCTTAGTTTCTCAAGGTAGCTGTTGGAAAATCCAAGTGCTTTTAGCTTTTGTTTTGCAGATGTAAGTGCGATTTTAGATTCGGCATAAGCCTGCTTTGCGTTAAGATAGTCCTGCTCCGGGGTAATTTTCTTTTCCCATAACCTCTTTTCCCTTTTATAATTTGCAGACGTCATCTCGAGTCTCTGGATTGAGGAGAGGTATTCTGATTTTATATTGGCAAGTTCTTTGCTCTCTAGAGTTGCGAGCACTTCACCCCCGGTAACTTTATCGCCAAGATTTTTCTGCACATTACTTGCAACTCCAGATATCCTGGGGACTATATGGGCCAGCATGTCAGAATTTACAACAACCTCACCCGGAAGCTGAAGATACATTTTCAGTTTTCCGGCTGAAGAAGTTGAAACCCCTATATCAAATTCTTTTATTTCCTCATCTGAAATTAAGATAATCTTTTTATCTTTATGATGTTTACCGGACGGATTCTTATCATTTCCTTCCCGGTCTACCGTCCCCGAAGAACCACAACCTGTTACGAGAGTAAATACCGTAAAAAATCCTAAAATAATGGTTATAAATTTCATTTTTAATTTCATGTGTCATCTCCACCAGGATTAATTTTTGGGAATTCCGCTCCGGTAAGTCGTTCTATTTCAAATGCTAATGAATGGTAGTTCCTAAGGGCATCTATGTACTGGAGTTTGGAATTAAAAAGTGTTCTTTGAGAGTCCAGCACATCCAGGAATTCAAACTTCCCTTCACGGTACCCTTCAAGAATTGTTTCATAAGTATCTTCTGACTGAGGAAGGATTTTATCCTCAAGTGTCTCAATTTCATCGATATAGAATTTCAGGTTTTCATATTTTTCGGCCAGTTCCGCACTGGTACGGGTATAAAGATTTTGATATTCCTGCCTGCTTTTTACAAGATTAAAACTTGCTTCTTTTATGTTTCCCTGGTTCCTGTTAAAAAACGGGAGTGGCATTGAAAACTCTGCTACAAGTGCGTTATCTTCAGTCTCACTTAGACGGCGGTAACCGATTCCAAAAGTCGGATCGGGAACACCCAGGGCGTTTTGAAGTTTTATATTAGCACTGTTTAGATCCTGGTCCCTGAGTGAGATGATAATATCGGGATTGTTGCTGATGCTGTTCTGAAGTTCTTCAAATCCGGAAATTTTAGCGGTTGAATACAAATCTCCAAGAATTTTACCAAAAGTAACTTCAACATCACCCCAGTTCGCTGAAAGCAATTTCCTTGACGAAGCCAGGTCTCTCCCGGCCTTTGTCAGTAAAAGGTTAGTCTGCTCGAACTCAATTGAAGATTTCTTTTCCTCGATGGGTGATTCTTTACCCGCTTCAACCCTCTCGGATATAGTCATATTTACCTGTTCGGCGATTTTGACCAACTGTTCTATCTGCTCCAGCCTTTCCTGTTTTGACAGTACATCAATAAATGAGTTCTTTGTAGATAAAACAACATCCAGTCTCTTGGATTCGTACTCAAGTTCGGCAATGTTTTTAACTATACGGCTGACTTTTTCTTTCTTGCCTATTTTGCCGTATATAGGGACCAACTGGCTTATAAGAACGGTTGTTACTGCTTCATCAAAACCCTGCGCAGCACCGGAGCCTGCAAAATTCTCAATCTCCACGTTGATTTCAGAATTGGGATAAAGGCCTGCCTGAATAACCAGGCCGTCCTTTGCTTCTATGTTAGATGAGAAAGCTTTTATCTCAGGATTGTTCTCGAGGGCTAAGGCTAAAGCCTCATTTATATCTAAATCCTCAAAATTCTCAGTTTGGGAATTTATATTTTTTGTTGTTATAAAAAATACTAAAACAACGATATTAAAACATAAAAAAATGTTCTTATATTTCATTACAGACACCTCACCCGTTATTTTACGAATATTGCGGGTTAATTAGACGCAACTATTTATTGTCCTGGACTAAATAGAAAAAATGTGAGATGTGGTATCAGCAGAGGATTCTTACTGATTTAATGGATAAAACGGTTGAACTGTTAAAGGCTGTTTTATGGTTTGTATAATTAAAACTTCTTCCTTCATTACCATTCAAAAGATAAGTGTCCATATGACCCAGTAATGTAGGAATAATATTAAGATTTATATCAAATGTTTTCTGGATAAAACTGCTGCTGCTTAGAATAAGGTCTTCACAGGAGCCGCAGTGTTCATCTGAAGAACCCATGTGATCCGTATCATGACTTTCATTGAGTTTTGCGAGATTAAACTCTGAACATTTTCCTGAATTCTTATCTACATATTCAAATTCTGTATTCCCATCATTGTCAATGCAGATTGCAGTGTTCTGCAAAGGTAAAAAACCAATTGAAAGAAATAATATCAGAATAAGATATCTTGTCTTTTTTGATACAGTTTTGATTCTGTTTAACATGATCGTTAAAAAATAATACCACATTTTTTCAGGAATTTAATATAAAACATATTGTTGTCTGTTAATTAATTATAATATATATATAATATAAATTATTATATAATTATAGGTTATTTAAATGGATCAACAAGATAAAACTTCATGGAATTCCAAGAAAAGAATATATGGAATTAGGGGGAATGAAAATATATGGGGAATTTTTGTATTTTTAACAGTATTAATTTCCTGTTTTGTTGTACTTGAACTATTCTTTAGGATTTTTGATATTAATGAAGATTCCGGAGTAAAAAATTTTCAGACCGAGGGGGATTATTGGTGGCAAATATCAGATAACCCGATTTTACTTTACGAAACCAAGCCAAATACAAAATTTAAAGGTGGAAGATCTACAAATAAGGATGGATTCTGGAGATACGGGCATCAGGATATTTCCAGGGAAAAAGAAGATAATACATATAGAATATTGGTCTTTGGAGATTCTATTACATTTGGTTACGGTGTCTCTCCAAAAAGGAACTATACAACCAGGCTGGACAATAATTTTTCAGATAACGGTTTAAAAGGAAACAACGTTGAGGTCATTAATGCTGGTGTTAGCGGATATAATACACTCCAGGAAGTTGAGCTATTTCGTCAAAAAGGTGCTCATTATAACCCTGATTTATTAATAATCGGGTTTTGTTTTAATGACGCAGTCATCAATTCTTCTGAAATGCTTCAGTTAAACATGGAGCTTAATAAACAACTAAAAAAATATGGGAAAAGGATGGAGGTTCCTTTTAATAAGCCGAAAGGCGGATTTACTGCATACTTAGCAGGAAAGTCAGAATTGTTTTCATTTTTCTATAAACGTTTGGAAAAGAAAGAGACAAACAATAATTATCAAGATGCTATTTTGAGCTTAGCAAAAGAAAACCAGGAAAAATACCGTAAGAAAGACGTGGATGAAAAAAAGTTTTTTGAACTGCAGAAAAACAACTCAGCTCTTTTGAAAAATCTTGATATAACAAAAGAAAATTTGAGGGATCAGAATTGGGGAAATCATTATGCAATGTGGGCAATGGACAGGTCCGAATCCATAAAAGGATGGTCAAGAGTCGAGTATGCTGCCGATCTGTTAAAAGAAACACAGAAAGGAAATGATTTTGAAGTCCTTATAGTGATTTTTCCAATGCTGTTAGATTATGATAATTATCCTTTTGGGGACGTGCATAGTTTTTTTCAAAGTGAATTTGAGAATATGGGTTTTAATGTTTTGGATTTGTTGCCTTATTACAGTAAGCGTGATGTAAATGAGCTATACACCAAACAAAGGGATACAATACATCCCAATAAACTGGGTCACAAAATAGCAGCCGATGCAATATTCAATTATATAAATGAATATTTATTAGAACAAAAGGACTGAGCTTTCTAATTAATTGAATTATTGTTTCTTATATGGCTGGGCCGGAAGGATTCGAACCCTCACTTACGAGACCAAAACCCGGTGTCCTACCATTAGACGACGGCCCAATTAAGAGATGATTAATTTACCGAGAATTTTTATTATAGGCAATGATGGTTTTTGTATCAGACACTACTTAATCGGGGTTTCAAGAAAAATGCATTCCCGTAATTTTATATTTTTGATAATTAATTTTCCATAAGTTCTTTGTCTAGATACAAAGAACCAAAAATCACGGCTAAACAAAATTTACTAAAAATTTATCATTTTTCATAAAAAATTTAATCCAGCCTCACCCCCTAAATTTTTCTTAACTGAAAAAAAATAATTTTCTTAACGAAAATTTTGTAATGCCGTTTTAAATACTACTCCCATCCTATCCTTCTTCTTGGGAGGGGGGAAGGAATACTTTGCGGTATTATGTTGCCATAGTAGGGTAAACCTTCAAAATCGTAATTTTAATCAACAGCTTTAGCAATATTTACTATTTGCCGTATTACTAATCCGCAATACGGTGCCAGCCGTGAATGCCCTTTAGAAGGTATGTATTGAAGTCACTATTTGTTATAAGGTATTTATAGAGTTCCTTTGCCTCTGCGTCTTCCCTGAAAATCGCATATATTGATGAGCCGCTGCCTGAGATTATTACGGGTTTTGCTTCAAGTGAAAGAAGGAGTTGTTTGTATTTTCTTAATACGGGATACATTTCAAATGCAGGTTCTTCAAGGTCGCTGAATACCGGCGGTAGTTCCTCGGTGTTTAAGAATATTTCGTTTATCCCTTCAGTCTCCAAATCAGAATTATCTTTTGCCTGATCCTGAAACATCCTGTCCCATTTTTCATAAACCTCTTTTGTTGAGACTTCAAACTTCGGGTAGATCACTACGTAGTTAAATAGCGGAAAATCCGGGAGTGATGTTACCTTCTCTCCAATACCTTCTACATAAGCAGTTATACACCTTATAAAAAATGCCACATCCGCTCCAAGTGAAGGGGCTATCTCTAAAAGGTCATCTTCATTGAGTGCTTTTAGCAGCCTGTTGAGTGCTATTAGGACTGCGGCTGCATTCGAACTGCCGCCGCCCAGGCCACTGCCGACCGGGATCGACTTGTCGAGTGTAATTTCTATTTTATGATCTTTGATACCACATTTTTCAATATAAGCTGCTGCTGCTTTATGGGCAAGATTGTTTTCATCTTCGGGGACTTTCACCCCTTTTGACAGTATTTCTATTCCATCTCCTTCCAACACATTTACTGTTACATGGTCAAACAGGTTTATGGGCTGCATGGTTGATTTAATTTCATGGTAGCCGTCACCTCTTTTACCAAGTATTTCGAAGGTAAGGTTTACTTTTGCCGGTGAGAGTAGTGTTATAGAGTTCATTATTGAAGATCGGAAAAACTTATATGGACTTTTAATCCCTTGATATTAGCTACCACACTTTCAAGGTAATCGGTCTCTTTACTAAAAATGTATGTAATTCTTACACCCAGGTTTTTCTCCGTGTCAGGCGAAAGGATCTTATACCTGTATACATATGTTCTTTCATCTTTAGTTACTTTCCCGGAATAAGGATTACCAAGGACTGCCCTGATTTCTTTTGTAGTCGGTATTTCTGTTTTACTTGCTCCCTCGTAAGTGGAATTTGCCTGTTTTTCGCCTTTATCAATTTCTGCCTGTCCAAGTGTAGACAGAAATTTTTCGAATAAAGATTTTGAGAAATACTTGGTGAACCGTTCCGGCATTGTAAAAACAGTAAGTTTATTTTTTGCAAATGTAAGATCAAGCGGAATGTCAAAGTCTCCCTCTTCGTTCTTTTTGCCCCTGTATCTTTTTTTGAGTTCATAAATCCATTTATCCGGATTGCCGTTTACCTCCATAATTGTAGGTTCGGAACCCATGAGCCACACCATGTCGCTCTTTTTAAGTACGGGGTTTAAAAATACAAGGGACAGGCCGTTTTCCTCTGTTATTTCAAAGTTTTTGTTAAAATCGGCCATCTGGTTTTTTAATTTTAAAAACCTCAGATAGACGCATCCTGTGACTGTGGTGAGAATCATAAGTGCAACAAGTGCGAAAGCTATCTTTTTACGAATTGTCATACGGATTACTTTATACTTAATAAATTGTATTTAAAGTAGAAAAAAAATTACTATAATAAAACTATGTTTATAAAATTATTAGCGGTTTTTATTGTTATACCTTTAATAGAGCTTGTCATACTTATCAAGGTGGGCTCTTATATAGGACTCTGGCCAACAATACTTATTGTAGTACTTACGGGCATAGTCGGTGCTTCTCTTGCCAGGTACCAGGGATTTATAATTATTAACAAGATCAGATCCGATATCAGTTCGGGGAGAGTACCCGCAAGAGAACTTATTGACGGACTGCTTGTTTTAATTGGGGGAATAGTACTTCTTACACCGGGGTTTATTACGGATATATGCGGATTTATCCTTCTTATACCACTTACCAGGAATTTAATAAAGGGATTTGTAAGGTCTCATTTTGAAAGAATGACTAACTACAAAACAACGATAACAATTGAATAAAAAAAAACGGGAGTACCTCTAAATTGGTGCTTAGAAGCACTCCCGACCTCTTAAAGGAGGATGGAGGATGATATTTGAGCTGTTTGATATATAATTTAATCTATTTACATTAAAAGTCAAGGAAAAATTAATTTAATCACTTAATTTTTTTTAATAGGCTAAAAAGCACTACAAATAGTGCTTTTAATTACCTTTATAACTACATGTAGTAAGTCAAATGTACTAAATCAGTACCTTGAAAAGTAAAAAACTTCTGTTTTTTGGAATTTACTTAAGTTTTTTAATTAAGGTTTAAAAGGTTCGTAATTAATATTGTGTATTATCGGCATCGAAAACTGAATGGATTTAGAGAGCTTTTCGTCATATTCAGCAATCCACTCGGGCGGGGCAAAATTATAAAAATCACTTAAAGTCATCCAGTTGCCACTGTCAAAAACCTTACCTTCATTGACCTTTACAAGGAACGGTGTCATGTCACCACCGTCCATTGCGTTTAAAACTTCACACTCCATATATGAATGGACTCCTTCAATTACAGGGCAGTTGTTCTTTCCCGGCTTATATAAAATGTTTTTAAACTTGTCCTTTTCGCGGCCGGTATAGAACCCAAAGTTTTTAACCAGATCAAACTGGTCATGTCTAAGCAGGTGAATATTCAGTTTTTTACTACTATATATAAAACTATGTGTATAGTTGCCCTTCCATATGCCTACTATTAACCTGGGTACGGAACCCACAATGGATGAAGTAACTACGGTAACTGCTACCTGGCCGTTAATTTTTCCTTCAAGTTCGCTTGTAATTACAACGACTGGTGAATATGACCAGAAAATACCGGCTATGGCTGATCCTTCAGAAGAGCTCATTATTAATTTATATTATAAAAAAGATTTTAAGTTAATGCCAATCTTTAATTTAGTTAAATTTAATCATTTATATATTGTAAATGCATAAAATCTTTGTAAACTATACTGTTATTCCATTAAATTATTAGGTTAAGGAGAACTACTATGGTCAAAGGGAAAGGCATACTATTTTTTGTGATGATACTCGTTTTAGGAATGTACGTTGTAAGCTGCGCTCCAAAAGCCGATAAAGAATTAACAGATGCTCAGGACGCACTAACATCAGCCCAGGAAGCAGGAGCAGAGAACACTCCGCAGTACCAGGAAGCAGAGGAGTTGATTGCCAGGGCAAAAGAACTTATGGCAGCCGGCAAAACAAATGAAGCAAGAAGCCTGCTTGAAGAAGCAAGGTTTAAAGCGATAGAGGCAAAAGGACAGGCAATAAGCGGACAGTATATGGCAAGCATGTCAGATACAGAGATAGAAGTACAATCAGATTACCTTGCAACCCAGAAGCCGCTTTTACAGACAGCATCGGGGCTTCAGGACGTATTTTTTAATTACGATAGTTCTGATGTAAGGTCTGATACAAGAGGTACGCTTGACTCTAACGCCGGATACATTATAAATAATGCTTCATCAATGAAGCTTGTAGCAGTTGAAGGGTACTGTGATATCAGGGGTACCGAAGAGTATAATCTTGCTCTCGGCCAGAGAAGAGCAGAGTCCGTAAAATCCTATCTAGTAGGTGTCGGAGTTTCCCCTGCTATAATCCAGGCAGTTAGTAAGGGTGAGACAGAACAGTGGGCACCGGGTGCAACAGAGTACGCATACCAGCAAAACAGAAGAGCACACTTTGTAACGGTTGGAAAATAAGTTTTATTTAAACTAGAAAATGAAAGTAATATATTTAATAACAGCAGTTTTAGTCCTACCCCTGTATCTTGCAGGCTGTGTTGCAACACAGGATGATGTAGGAGGCCTTTATGCAAGGCAAAACAGACTTGAAGCCAAGGTAGACAAGTTATCAAAAGAGGTTAACGTGGTAGCGGGTAAAGGATACAGTTCAAATACTGACAACCGCGAGGTGAGTAATCAGATGTTTCAGCTTGAGTCAAAGGTGTTTGACCTTGAACAGCAGATTGCAAAACTGGAAAACCAGATTGTACTGCTTGAAGAGAACCTCGACAGCGTGGCAGTAAGCACATTACCCTCAAGGCCTGTACAAACGCAGCCACTTCCCACGCAGCCAATTCAGCCACTTCCCAGGCCAACACCAGGGCAGGTAGAGTCTGAATCAGTTGCGATACTTGAGCCCGAAGTTCCCGAATTTAAGGAACCGACTCTTTTTGATATTGGCTATAAAAACTTTAATAATGGGAATTATGCCCAGTCAAGACAGAATTTCAGGGCATTTTTACGTGAGGACCCTAAAGCAAAACAGGCACCGGATGCAACTTTTTGGATTGCTGATTCATATTACAAAGAAGGGCTATATGAAGAATCAATACTTGAATACCAGAGGTTAATTGATGTATATCCGCGTGACCCGAGAGTGCCTTTGGCCTATTTAAAACAGGGCATGGGGCTAATGAAGCTTAGTAAAGATGAGGAAGCAAAACTGTTTTTTCAGACATTGATAGATAAATATCCTGGTTCGCCTGAAGCAGACGAAGCAAGAAAAAAAATATCAGAGCTTGAACAAAAGAGTTAAAAGTATTACAATATCAGATATAATATAAAAAATTATAGAATACTCTTAAAGGAGGTATAGAAGAATGAGTGGGCAGTCAAAAAGATTTTTAGGATTAGTCCTCGTATTATTTAGTGTTGTTTACTTAGCGAGTTGTGCAGTTCCACCGCCGACACAGGAGTTGGCAGATGCTGAAACTGCAGTACAAGAAGCTAGAGACATGGGAGCTGCAGAATGTGCTCCTGAAGAACTAGCTGCTGCCGAAGCAGCTTTAGCAAAAGGTAAGGCATGGGCTTCTGAATTCTGTAGTGAATTAGAAGCAAGAAGAATGCTTATCGATGCAAGAGCAAAAGCTGAGGAAGCTAAGGTAAAATGTGCAACTGTTGAAGAAATAATAGCTGAGCTTGAGCTTAGAGATATTTTCTTTGATTTTGACAGGTACAACGTCAGACCAGATGCTGCTGCAGTACTTCAGGAAAATGCTGAAGTGTTAGCACAGAATCCAGATGTACATGTAGTTATTGAAGGTTATGCAGATATCAGAGGTTCAGCTGCATACAACCTAAGATTAGCTCAAAACAGAGCTGATTCAACAAAAGCATTTCTTGTAAACATGGGTGTAGATCCTGGACGTGTTACCACTACAAGTGGTGGTGCAACTCAGCAGTTTGCTGCAGGTACTACTGAAGATGCTTACCAGTTAAACAGAAGGGCACATTTTGTACCTACTGTTGGTATGTCATCCGTTGGTGCAAGAATTACAATTGTAAAAAAATAGTTTTAATTTAAAAAACTATAATAAGTTTTAACAAAAGGGGAAAAGTAATAATGCTTTTCCCCTTTTTATTTGCTAAATTTATATTTCGAATATGTCCTATAAAACCAAAAAATCCGAATTACTTTTTAAAGAAGCAAGGAAGTACATGGTTGGCGGAGTTAACAGCCCCGTCAGGTCGTTCAGTGCCGTTGAAGGCAGCCCTGTATTTATTTCAAAAGCAAAGGGCTCAAAGCTTACTGATGCTGACGGCAATAAATATATAGATTATGTTGGTTCATGGGGGCCATTGATACTTGGCCATACTGATAAAGATGTTGTAAAAGCCGTAAAGAAAGCATCCTCTTTGGGTACAAGCTACGGCGCACCATGTAAAGATGAAATTACCCTGGCCAAAATGGTTGCAGGCTGCATGTCATCAATTGATAAAATCAGGATGACCAACTCAGGTACAGAAGCTACTATGAGTGCCATCAGGGTAGCAAGAGCATATACTGGCAGGGACTATATTATAAAGTTTGAAGGCTGTTATCACGGACATGCAGATTACCTTCTTGTAAAAGCAGGTTCGGGGGCAACCACCTTTGGCAATCCAAGCAGTCCGGGAGTGCCGGCTTCATTTACTTCAAAAACCCTGGTAGCTAAATACAACGATATTGGTTCCGTTGAAAAACTGTTTAAAAAACACGGAGAAAAGATTGCCGGTGTTATTATTGAGCCGGTTGCCGGGAATATGGGTGTTGTTTTACCGGAAAAAGGGTTTTTAAGGGGACTCAGGACCATTACAAGGCACTACGGTTCACTTCTTATCTTTGATGAGGTTATGACCGGATTCAGGCTTGGAATTGGCGGAGCACAGGGGCTTTTCAGAGTCAGGCCGGATATTACATGCCTTGGAAAAATAATAGGGGGCGGATTACCAGTTGGAGCATACGGTGCAAGCAGTAAAATTATGAGCATAGTTTCCCCGGAGGGCCCGATGTACCAGGCAGGGACTCTTTCCGGAAACCCAATTGCTATGGCAGCCGGGATTGCAAATCTTAAAAAAATTATGAAAAAAGGGTTTTATGATAAATTAGGAAAGCGGACAGACTCGATGGTCTCTGAAATAAACAAGTTAATTGAAAAATATGGACTTGAAGCAAATGTAACTTCTGTTGGTTCAATGTTTACCATTTTCTTTAATAAGGAAAAAGTTACGGATTACCAGTCAGCATTAAAATCAGATACCAAGAAATTTTCCAGTTTTTTTTCAATACTGCTAAAAAACGGGGTAATATTCCCACCATCTCAGTTTGAGTCTGTATTTGTTTCTTCGGCTCACACAAACAGTGATATTGAAAAAACCCTGGATGCGATAGAAAAGGGTTTTAAAGCCTTGTAAAAAGATGCCCAAAAAAAACAATAAGTGGATGTATTTTTTAGTTGTCGGCAGCAACTTTGGGTTTTCTGTAGCGGCGGGCCTTCTCGGGGGCAGATATATTGATACAAGGTACGGTTTTGAAACCCCTTATTTTACGATGCTTGGCCTGATTGCCGGGGTAACTTCGGGAATATTTTTATTAATAAAATTACTGAATATGAAAAATGGAAAAAAATAATTTTACAAAATTTAAAATTTTTGGCGGTACGGAAAAGGTCTCGCTAATAGTAATTGCGCTGCTGTTTGTTGGAAACTATTTAATAAATCAAAAGGAAATAGCCATTGGCGTAGTTGTAGGGGGACTGCTGTTTCTAATTGATTTTGTTGTAATAAAGTTCCTTGTAAATTCGATGCTCACGAAGAGATATACAACTCAGTTCAACATATTTTTATTCATTGTAAAACTGCTTATTCTGCTCGTAATTTTGATGTCATTATTAATATTTGCAAAATTGAATATTTATGGTTTTATTATAGCCCTAACAGCGATAGTATTCGTAATTGTAGGGAGTGGATTAAAAGGTAATAACAATGGAACATTTTAGTTGGTTTTCGTTAATAAACATGCTTGAGCATGATCATATGTTGGGAGCAGTACTTGTTTTACTGCTTATAACAGCACTAGGACTTGTTCTACGGGGCAAGCTTTCAAGTGAGGCTGCGGTCATTCCTGACTCCAATGTATCCTTTAATAATTTTTTCCAGATAATTGGGCTGGATTTCCTTTTTGATATATTTGAAAATATTTTCGGGTCACGGGAAAAAGCAAAAAAATATTTTCCGCTACTTGCAGGTTCATTTTTCTTTATACTGTTTTTAAACCTGCTAGGTGTAGTTCCCGGATTCCTTCCCCCTACCGGTACTTTAAATACAACACTTGCATTCGGAATATTAATATTCGTGATTTATAACTACTACGGATTTAAAGAACATGGAATTGGTTATCTAAAACATTTTGCAGGGCCTGTTTTATTCCTGGCCCCGCTAATGATTATTATCGAGGTAATAAGTCACCTTGTAAGGCCTATATCGCTTTCCCTTAGGTTATTTATGAACATTACGGGAGATCATATGGTACTTGGGGTATTTACAAATCTTACCCATATTTTACTGCCGGCTATTTTTGTCGGACTGGGTATTTTTGTATCTTTTTTACAAGCATTTATTTTTACCGTGCTATCAGCTATATATATTGCTCTTGCGGAAGCACATTCACATTAAGAATAAACACTCAGATCTAAGGAGGCCTTCAATGACGAGGTTATTTTCACTATTGGCATTAGTAGTTGCAGCAACAATCGGAGCATTTGTTCCTGATGCATTTGCAGCTGGTGAAGGTACAGGAGATCTTGCTAAGCTTGGAATAGGGCTTGGTGCAGGACTTGGTATTGGTATTGCAGCAGGAGTTGCAGGGTTAGGGCAGGGACGTGCTACAGCAGCAGCACTTACCGGTATTGCCAGAAACCCAGGTGCAGCTTCAACAATTCAAACACCGATGATTATTGGTCTTGCTCTTATCGAATCTCTTGTTATCTATGCCCTTTTAATTGCGTTTTTACTACAAGGAAAGATTTAACTAAGTATGGAGGGAGTTTAAAACTCCCTCCTTTTAGTTATATTTCTGTTATGCGCAGACAAATACATTTACCACTACTTATATTGTTATCCTTTACAGTTTTGTTTAGCGGTTGTATAGCAAAGGATCTTGTTGGCAACGACGAGCAGGACAACCCGCTTTATTCTGTTGACAGGTTCTATAAGTATCTTCAGTGGAAGTATTATGACAAGGCGGCAACTCTCGTGTATCCCACGGATATTCCGAAGTTTGACGAAGTTGCATTTCGCGTAGAAGATGATTTAAATATCACAAGCTACGAACTAAAAGAACTCATTATTATTGACCCCGATGATGAAGAGATGCCCACAACTGTGAGGGTCGTGGTTACCTACTATAAGTTTCCTTCAGTTGCAGAGAAAACTACGATTATTACCGATACCTGGGTAAAACCGGGTAAAACCTGGCTGATGAAGTCTGATTTTAATTCTGAAATATTTAATGACTGAAGTTTTTAGTTATAAATTCCAACGCATCTTCTCTATTTGAAAAAACACCTTCAAGCTGCTGTTCTTCTATCTTATCCAGTATTTGCTTAAATAACGGCCCGGGTTTAAAACCAAGCCCAATAAGGTCTATACCTGTAACAAGGGGAGGCGGTTTAATTTCATCCTCCTCCATGTTTTCAAATTTATCCTTTAGATAGTCATAAATTTCTATCATCCCATGGCTTGCCTGGCAGTCTGCACGGTGCATTTCAAGGTGCTCATCAAAGTAAGGGGTGGCCAGGAACCTCTTAAGCGTACTTTGCCTCATGTTTCTCACATCTTTAAATTTAAGGTGTTCCCTGATAAGTGACACAATTCTCTCTATCTGTTTTTTAGAAAATTTAAGGTTTCTGCATATACCTTTTGCCATACCGGCACCGACCCTGTCATGTCCGTTGAAACGGATCCTGTCGGTAACTTCAAATGTAGGGGGTTTGCCCACATCATGCAGAAGGGCTCCCATTGCAAGCTCCGCTGAATAGATTCCACCTGTATTCTCATGAAGTTTATCAAGCACAAGGCAGGTATGAACAAATACATCCCCTTCCGGATGAAACTGAGGGGGCTGTTCCACTCCAATCATGGTATGCACATCGGGCAGGATTTCTTTCAGCAGACCTGTTTCACTCAGTAGTTTCAGACCGTTACCGGGATTGTCCTGGGAAATTATTTTTACAATTTCGTCCCTTATTCTTTCATTACTTACACTTTCGATTAAAGAACAGTTTTCCTTTATAGCATTAAGTGCATCACTGTCCATCCTAAACCCGAACCTGGATGTAAACCTTACTGCCCTTATCATCCTGAGCTTATCTTCGTTAAACCTTTCAACGGCGTCCCCTATGGTCCTGACAAGGCCGTTTTTAAGGTCATCTTCCCCGTTTACATGATCAAAGAGCTCTTCTTCAATCGGGTTATAAAGCATGCCGTTTATTGTGAAGTCCCGTCTGATCACGTCTTCTATCTCACTTTCAGTATAGTTAACGTCTCCTGGGTGCCTGCCGTCTGTGTATTCGCGTTCCTGCCTGAAAGTGGCAACTTCAAACTGCATTTCGTCTTTAAGCACCAGGATTACTCCAAAGCTTTCCCCTATCGGTACATTTCTTTTAAATAGTTTTTGTACTTCGCCGGGGAGGGCGCTTGTTGTTATGTCATATTCTTTCGGCTCAATGCCAAGCAGTGCATCCCTTACGCACCCTCCCACCAGGAAGGCCTTATTGCCGTTATCCCGCAGGGTTTTTATTATTGATACGGCAGCGTCATAATTACTGCCTTCAAATTTATCCAGTTTTCTGTTCATTTTAATCTATTAAAACAATAAAGTTGTAGTATATTAAATGATTCTGAAAAAATTTATAACCTATTATTTGGAGAACCTATGCCTGAAACAAGGTTTTATGACCTATTGGAAAAGAAAATTAAAGACAATAAATCCAAACTATTGTTTCAAAAAAGAGACGGATGGAGCTGGAAACAGATTACCTGGCTTGATTTTCAGACAGAAATAAGAAGCATTGCTTCTTTTCTTATGGATTTTGGATTTGAGAAAGGGGACAGGGTACTGGTTATATCTTCAAACAGCCTTGAATGCCTTAATGTGGAGCTCTCGGTATATCTGCTCGGCGGTTGCACTGTGCCTCTGTCAAATGATTTTGATATAGATAATCTTGATTATGTTCTAAAGAAAGAAAAGATTAAATATGTATTCATTGAGGATGAGGAAACACTAAAGAAAACAGAAAAAAAACTGGAGTCAAAAAGAAACATTAAAAAGATTTTTGTGCTTTCGGATTACAAATCCAAAATTGAAGATAAGATTGTAAATTACAGGAGCCTTGTAAAGTTTGGTTTTTTAAAGGCAAAAAAATTAAAAGACGAACTCAAAGAGTTTTCTGAAAGCATTGAGCCTGATACAGCCGCAATAAGTTTTTATGATTTTAGCGGTGAGAAACCAAAAAATAAAGTCCTTACACAGGAAGTTTTTATTGAGCTCCTGCAGCACGCGTATAAAAAGATGAGATTTGTTACCGCGGATGACCAGTCATATTCATACCTTACTTCTTCCAACTCTTTTTCAAAGCTCGTAAACTTTTTCACAATTTTTATCGGGAGCATCGGTGCAATTGCAGAGAACAAGAAGGATTTTTTCAGTGATGTGCTGGAGGTAATGCCAACAGTGATGTTTCTGACTAAGGAAGGGATGGAAAAGTCCGTTGAACACATCTCAAATACAAGGGGCACCAATGAGTTAAAAAAATCTTTCGGCGGCAGGCTTAAGTATGTAATTACCGACTCTGAGCCTGTGCATAAAGTGAAGAACGCATTTGTAGGATCGGGTATATCTGTGATAGAACTGCCGGAACTTGCCGGACTGAGTTCCTAAATATCGGTATCGTCTACAGTGCATTTTGCACTGCCTGTTTCAAACCTTACCTGTATATTGCTTCCCTTTTTTAATTTTTCCACGCTCTTGATCACTTTTTTTCCGTTCTTGTCATACACGATACTGTATCCCCTGCTAAGTACTTTTAGCGGGCTCAGGCTGTCCAGTTTCCCCGCTAAAACTGAAATCTCGGAATTTCCTTTTTCAAGAGTGGATTTAAGAGACCATACAATACTTTCCTGGTAGCGCATTAGTTCGTTTTTCAGAAGCGCAAACCTGTTTGCCAGGGAGTTATTAACCCTTTGCCCAAGGTTATTTAGGTGTGAGATAAGTTCGTCTTTTTCCCTGACCGCAATCTCTGCCGCCATTGATGGTGTGGCAGCCCTTACATCTGCAACAAGATCGGCAATTGTAATGTCAATCTCATGGCCGACAGCTGAAATTAAAGGAACAGGCGACTCACTTATTTTTCTTGCGAGGATTTCTTCATTAAAAACCCAAAGGTCCTCAACAGAGCCGCCGCCGCGGGCAAGGATTATTAAATCCAGGTCCGCAATATCATAAAGTCTGTCAAGGGCACGGACAATCTCTTTTGGAGCCTCATCTCCCTGTACCCTGGTTGGGGAAATAATTATTTCGGTGTTTTCAAACCTTCTCGTGATTACTTTTATAATATCTTTAACAGCTGCCCCGGTTGGTGAAGTTGCAATCCCTATTTTCCCTGCAATATAAGGAAGGGGGCGTTTCTTTTCTATTTCAAAGAGCCCCTCGGCCTGGAGTTTTTCCTTTAACTGTTCAAGTGCGACTGCCTGGGCACCTTTGCCCTTTGGCTCTATATACCTGACATTTAACTGGTATGTGCCCTGCTTTTCATAGACATTGACCTGTCCGCAGCATACAACTTCTTTACCGTCTTCCGGAATAAATTTTATATGCTGGTTGGCCCATTTAAAGCAGACTGCAGAGATCTGACTGTTTTCATCTTTTATTGTGAAATACCAGTGGCCGCTGGAGTAGTTGCCCCTGAAGTTTGATACTTCTCCCTCAAGCCAGATGTAGTCTTTGCCCAGTTCATTTTCAATAATTCCCTTAACCTTGGCATTAAGCTGGCTTACCTTGTAGATATTACCGCTGATCAGGTCCCTGAAAGATGGAAAGTTTTCCATATTGTTAATCTTCAAAAAGGTGTGGTGCCGAATTTCTCAGCTCATCGAGAAGAGACGGTTCAAGCTTGGTATTTTTAATTGATTTTACTCTTACGAGTTGGCTTACCCTTAGTTTTCGTACATTTGAAAAGTTTGCACCGTCAAGGTTTGCCTTATCAAAGTTGGCAAGTTTTAAATTAGTGTTTTTAAGATTTGCATTGGTAAGGTTTGCATTAATAAGGTGCGCACCCTCGAGATTCGCATCTTCAAGGTTAGCATTTTCAAGATCCGAGTTTTGAAGATTTGTGCCGTAAAGTGAAGCCCCGGAAAAGTTAGCATTTTTCAGGCTTGAGTCTTTTAAGAATGCCAGTTTGAGATTTGTATTTTCCAGGTTTACAGTCTCAAGTTCCGAATTATTAAGACTTGCCCACCCGAGGTCGGGATTAACATCCTTTTCGGATTCTCTCCAGCTGTTCCAGCTTTCAAGCCCTTCTTTAATTTTCTTAACGTGGTCTGAATTAGCCATAATGTAAACCTATTTTATAATTTTGAAAGCAGACATAAGAATATATGCCGCAATTAAAAGATAAATAATACCCCTTAAAAAGACCTTTATTTTACCGGGTTTTAGTTTCCCTATCTTTTCCCCGCAGTTAATGCAGGTGTTTGTTTTTACCGTAATTTCATATCCGCATTCTTCACATTTGGTAACGTTCATTTTAAACCCGTTACAAATTTAATCTCTCTATTCCGGGCTTAACAAGATTAGGGTGAATCCCGGATAATTTGTCTGCAAGTATTGTTGTTACGTTTTTAATATCCCACTGCGCCCCTTCTGACATTCTGAGGTTTATCAGGTGGTAAAGCTCCCAAAGGTCAAATTTACCAATTAGCCTTCTGTTATGTGCATTTGTAACAATATAAGCCGCCGGGATTTCCAGGCCCTGCCCGGTAAGTTTATGATAAAAGTCTTCGCTCAGTTTTATAGCTTCCGAAAGAAGCCCGGCAGTACCGGAATCTGCAATATTAGGGGGAATAGTGACACCATCTGAAATTGAAGGCTCCTTGTATATCCAGTCCACTTTTCTGTGCCTTAGAAGCTGGTGCCAGCACGCTTCACTGATTACAAACTCGGCTTCGTATTTTACCAGCTTAAATACATTTAACGGGTTGTCATATTTTCTTATGTTATTAACGGTTGTCTTAAAAAGCGGGAGCATTTCAGCTGTAGATTTCCCACTTACCTGGTCAGTTATTTCTTTATACGAGAGGTCAGAGTGTTCAAAAAGGATTGCAGTTAATATGTCTTTTAATGCCTGCTCCTCACTTACATCCTGTCCCTTTATAATGTTTACTTCACATCCATCGATATCTTTCTTTTTATTATTTGAATAGCTTTTTCCAAGTGCCTCGTTGCTTTTCCTTGTGCCCGTGATGTAATCATTTTCATTAGCATATTTTATCAGGGTAGGGACTGAAAACTTTACCTCTTCCTTTATTTCCCCGGCCCTTTCCCTTATCTCGCCGTACCTGCTTGAAAGCATTACAGAGAGGCTGTCTTCAATTGCCCTGGCGTTGCCAGTCATGCCAAGATTGGTTGTTGTAGCAAGATTTAGTGCATACCTTGCGTCTTCAAATGCCACTTTTTCAAGAGCCCTGTGATGAATACGCTCTTCTGTGCCATCAGGAGTTGGAACGGTTTCTTTTAAATATTCAAAAAGTTTATCATTTAACTCTGTATAAATGTCGTACTGCTTATTACAAATGTCCCTGAATTCAGATTTTAAATCCGCATTGCCATTTAACTCGGCAGGGATATAAAAATCCCCTTTTACGGGTTTCTGGTACCTCTGTGAATATTCGGTAAAGGAGAGGTATTCATTAGATAGTTCAAGTACTGATGAAAAAAGCCGGGAAACATTTTCAATGCCCATGTGGACAGCTGCATGTTCAGCAACAGATGCATGCCCGTAGTTTAGGACCCATTTCTCGTGAAATTTGCTTGCCCTTTCCTGGCCAAGCTGCTCTTCATCAATTACTACGCCTATATTGTCACGGAAGCTTTTTGGGCTCCTGCTCACATAAGCAAAAATTACAGCAATTACTTCTTCGGGAATATTGCTTACCGTGTAGATGTCCCTATCTGTATTTGAGACATATTTTTCTAATTCGTTTGATGAAAGTTGTTCAGTATCAGACATATTAACCCCTGGTTTTATTTTGGTTGAAGAGCGACTAAATCAAGGTTTAACAAATATTATAAATGATATAAAGGAACAAAAAAATATCAGATTATGAAATGGGTGTAAGTTTTTTTAGCTGCTCTGAAATATAGGGCATTACCTGGTTTGCCTTGCCGTATAGAACTGCGTTAACATAATCATCAGCAGGGCTTTCGCCTTCACTGATTATTACTACCTTGTCTTCCCGGTTCATAACCTGGAACGGAAATGATGCTATGGGTTCATTTTCCAGATTTGCACCAACTATTACAAGGAGGTCGCAGCGCTGAAGCATCATCCACGACTCCCTGATTTCCCAATGAGGCAGGGGCTGGTCAGGAAAAGATATTGGAGGCTTCATCATATCACCGCTGCACACGCTGCATACAGGTATTTTCTTGCCTTTTTCGAGCTGGCCAAGTGTCTCTGTCATAGTATGGTCTTTACCGCAATCAGGACAGGTAACCCAGTGAATCGAGGCAAAAAGCTCAAGTACGTTTTCATTGCCTGCTTTTTGGTGAAGTCCGTCTACGTTTTGGGTCATAATACAGGTTACATTTGAGAGTAGGCTTATTTCATAGATCGCTTCATGTCCGGGAGTGGGAGAGGCTGTAGCTATGCCCGGATAAAACCCCCTTATTTTCTCCCAGTAATCTTCCCTGACTTCAATACTGTTTTTAAACTGCCTTACATCAGGGTTAAAACTGGAATCCGAAGCGTCAGGAATCCCGGACTCAAATATGAGTTCGGGGCCCGTAAGAAAAACAATTTCCCTTGATGCCTGCAGCCATTCGACTATCGAGGTTAAAGCATCTTTTTCTTTTTCCATGTAAATTTGATTATACTGTCTGAATTTTTACTTATCAATATATTGTGACTTTGGTTAAGATTAGGGCCGGAGCAGTAATAAAACATTATGAATTATAAGATCAAAGATATTATTGAATTCAGCGATACCACGCTGGCTATTTCCTGGGAAGACGGGCACGAAAGCCTGTATCTTTACAAAGATTTAAGGACTGCATGCCCATGTGCAAAGTGTACAGGCCATGGTGAAAAACCCCGGTTTAAGAAAAGGATACCCCTTAGCCCCGGGGGCAAGCCGGTAATACCGGAGAAGATAGAGTATGTCGGAAACTATGCCATCAAGTTTTACTGGAATGATAAACACGATACGGGGATTTATACATTCGATTACCTGAGGGAGAACTGCACCTGCGAAAACTGTACCGGGGGTTCCTGATTACTGAATCTGGTACGTTATGTTAACGCTTGCAGATACCGTGATATCACCTGATTCAATCGGGGTTGAAGACTGGTCGTATGCCGCCTTCATATTTTCATAACTCCTGGCGTATATTGGCTGAGGGTTATTATAGTTTGGATTAAGCTGCATTACCCGCACTATGTTCACGCCGGCTGCTTCAGCTGTAACATTGGCAGTGTCCCTGGCATCTTTTACCGCGAGCCTTAATGCATCCTTCCTGTATTTATCCTTATTAAGAATATCAAACCGCGGCCCGGTTATCCTGTTCGCACCCACGCTTGTAGTTGCATCGATAAGGTTTCCGAGATTGTCGAGGTCCAGGGTCTTTACAACAAGATCATTTGATACGCTGTAACCTGTGAGTTCGGATTTCTTGGTTGCCTGGTTGTAATCATATACGGGTGAAAGGTTAAAGCCGGAAGTTTTTACGGTGTCATCTTTACCGAGAAGGGATTTAATCTTATTTAAAACATTGGTTGTCCTGGTGGCATTGTCCTGCAGGGCTGCCTGGGCCGTTTTGGCCTGTGAGATAACGGAAATATTGATATAAGCAACATCGGGCTTTGCTTTTACTTCTCCCCTGCCGTTTACATTAAGTGATCTCGCATTGTTGTCCTGTGCAAAGGTGACAGTCTGTGAACTCAGAATCAGGGCGAACAGTAAAATGGTGATTAATCTGTATTTAAACATAGCACTCTCCTAAAATCATTTTCTATAATGATATTATACGAATAAATTTTAAAGAAGTTTTAAAATTTTTCAGGAAAGCAGAATAAGTTGTATTATGCCTGGGCGCTTATAGCCAGCCAGTTTCTAATAACAAACAGATTTCCGTCCGAGTCCTTATCCCCGTGGATAAGAATTGAAGGTGCAACAGCGTTTTTCATCGCATCTGAGGCAAATTCAATCGGGTATCCATGAAGTGCACCTGCTGCATACTGCTGGAAAGCACTTATATGTTCCCATGCTTCCTGCGTAAGGTGTGCAGCGAATACCTGTGCTTCAACCAGTTTAAAACCTGATTTACCCACAAGCTCTTCATAATAAGACTTTGGATGGAAACTCGCAGCTTCGGCTTTTTTCGCAACCTTTTCACGCTTGATACCCTTTTCCCTTAGAAACTGTACAGCATTTTTTACCTGTGTACGGTAAAAAGGAAGTGTCTCTACGGGACGGGCTTCTTCGTAAAAAGCAGTGTTAAAGAAAAACAGGCCGCCAGGCTTAAGGGCCTTTTTGATCCTCTTGAGGCTGTTTATCTGGGACTCTTCGTTAAGATAGTGAATGCCGTTACCCCATATTGCAACATCAATACTGTTGTCCGGCAGGTCAAGATCTTCGATCGGTGAGTTTATAAATTTAAGTTTGTCTATGTTAGTTTCAAGTTTGCCCTGAGCAAGCTTTAAAGCTTCCGAGGACTGATCCAGGCACATAACAAGTGACTGTTTCCACTTTGTTGGAAGATGAGAAACAAAAAGCTGTACCATAGTACCGGCACCGGTAGCTATGTCTAAAAGCTTGTCTATCTCTTCCGTACCCCTGTCAACCAATATCTGAACCCAGCTTGTAATAATATCGCCGTTTACCTTTTTGTAATCTTCGGTATCCGCGAAGGGCTCGTAATTATAATTTTCTTTTTCGTCTGGCATTTCTAACCTCTCCCTATGAACCACTTACTTTAAAAAAGCAAATAACTATACATTATTTGCAGTTGTTGCAAAGTTAAACTTCACTACTAAATTTTAATATATTTTTAATAATAATAATAGGTGTTATTTTTACACCCCCCGCTTTTCTCCCCACATTATTTTATGGAGCTGCGGCAGTACTCTTACTTTGTTTAATTTGTCCCGAAGGACGCTGTCTGCAAGCCACGTAATGTCTTCCCCGTAAACAGTCTGAAATACCAGGGAACACCTTATTTTATAGCTTTTTAATATGTTTTTTGCATATTCATAGTCAGTATTGTCTTTAATTACAAATTTGAGCTGGTCTTTTCCCCCAAGTTCTTCAAAAAGTGTAAAATCCATCCTTTTTTCCATCCCGGAGCTTGGGCACTTGCAGTCCATACTGATAAGACAGGAATTTTCGTTAAAAACTTCCGGTGGTTTTTTGTGCCCGCTGGTCTCAAGGACAAGAAAATAACCATCGTTAATTAACATTTCTGACAGCGGGACCAGTTCTTTTCTCTGAATTAAGGGTTCTCCGCCTGTTATACATACGTTTTTACATCCAAATTTACTGATTTCACTAACAACTTCATCCTGGGACATATCTGTAAACTCGGTGCCCTCTACCGCGTACATGGTATCACACCAGCTGCAGCGGAGGTCGCAGGTAAACAGCCTGAGGAAAACAGTGGGCTGGCCCATTGCTGTGCCTTCACCCTGTATTGAATAAAAAATCTCGTTTACTTTAAGCAATGTTATTTGGTCCCTGGATCTTAGTTCTTATAAATTGTCGGATCATCTACCCCTGCATCCTTAAAGGCCCTTTTCCTTTCATTACATGCACTGCAAGACCCGCAGTGAAGTTCACCGCCTACATAACATGTCCACGTATTTTCAAAAGGGACTCCTAAACTTTCACCAAGTGTAACGATCTCTGATTTATCCATTTCTACAAAAGGGGCGCTTATACTAAGATCTGGATTGTCATTGGCAAGCCTTTCTGCAGTTTCAAATGCCTCTACAAATTCTTTCCTGCAGTCGGGATAAACCCCCCTGTCAGAATGGTGTGCTCCAAAAAATATCTGGTTTGCCCCAATGCTCTCCGAGTATCCGATGGCAACAGAAAGAAAAATTGCGTTTCTGTTTGGAACAATTGTGGATTTCAGTGTTTTGTAATGTTCTGTGGTCTCTGGTACTTCCGGCACTTCAACAGTGCTGTCCGTAAGAGCGGACCCCTGTAGCAGTTGATTAATACTGCTAAGGTCAATTACCTTGTGATTGATGCCAAGCAGGTCAGCAGTCTTCTTAGCGCCTTCAACTTCTTTAACGTGTCTTTGCCCGTAAAGAATTGTTAAAGCATGAACATCAAAGCCGTCAGCTACTGCTTTGTAGCAGAGTACGGTACTGTCCAGCCCGCCTGAGAAAATTATTACGGATTTGATCAATGGCATAATATATCTATCGTTTCTATACTCTACGTAAATATCTATTTAGAGTGTTTAACCCAATTACACACTTTTCCATATTAATATAGATATTCTGCTTATGGATACAACCCTGGTATAAAATGGAAAGAGTTTATTGGAGATTCTCCGGCTTAGGCTTTTCAGGCTGGGAGACATTTCGGTGAAAATCACCCAGTTTTGTCTGGAGCTGGTTTACATGGTCAATTACATCGTGAATCTGGCGGTCAAGGTCCTGTGCTTCCATATCAATACCCTCACACCTTCTCCACTCGAGTATATGCCCCTTAATGTGGTCAAAGGAATCGTACATCGTGTTTAATTCATTAGATATACGGGATATGTTTACGGCTATTTCCTCTCTTTCTTTTTCCCTCGACACATAAGCAATCCAGAAGCTTGCAAATAAAAATGCAGCCACGATAAAAGCCTGCGGTATCAGTGTTTCAAGTGTTGGATAAATGCCCAGGGTCTCAATTCGAGGAACATAGTCAACAAATGATATTCCAATCACCCCTGCGCCCTGCAGTTCGTGAATACCCTTACCGATAAGAATAAAGCAAAGGAAGTAAAGCAGTAGGCTGGTAGCCGAAAAAAAGTATTTAAGCGGTATCCTGATTGCGAGTTTGAAGATAAGAAATCCTATTATTGCCGTTACCGCCAAACCTGCCAGTAATCCCCAAATGACCGGGGCTATGTTGCCATCTGCCTGGTAACTAAGGGCCTGGTAAAAAAGGACAGTTTCGAATGCTTCACGGTATACCGCCAGGAATGAAACTGAGACAAGTGCTATTACGCTTTTCTTATTTAGGGCCGTTTCTACTTTTGATTTTATATATTCTTTCCACTTGCCTACTTCTATCTTGGAGATAAGCCAGTAGCTTACGTAAAACAGGACGGCTGCCGCCAGTATTGATGTAATACCTTCTATAAGTTCTCTGCTTGCTCCGGAGATCGAAATTACAGTACGTGCCAGGTACCAGGTCACAAGCCCTGCTGCTATGGCGCTGATCCATCCGATGTGTATGTACCTTATGGTCTGTCTTGAACCGGTATTAATAAGGAATGCTATTATTGCCGCGATAATTAGTATTGCTTCAAGTGCTTCCCTTAAAATAATTGAAAAGGAATTTGTAAAAAGTACTGCCGAAGTGAAGCTGTTTTTATCTTCCAGAAGTAATGATGCCTTGTTGAGGTCATTTGTTATTGACCCTCCAAGGGACTCAAGATTTGAGACGGGAGCATTCCCTTTAATTTCAGACCTGAATTTTGCAAGGCCGGATTCTATCTGGATATTTAATTTGTTATTGGCAATTGCAAGGTCTGATTCAACCATTTCATATCCGTCAAGGTATGCCTCGATTGATTTGTCGAGTGCTTTTTTTTGCTCGCCCTGTTTATAAAGGTCAATAGCTGAACCGATCCCGGCGATTGTATACTCAATATGTTTTTGTTTTGAGCCGCTTATCTCGGCAAGGGCATTTCTAACGTTTTTTACCGAGGCATATGCTGCTGCATTTTCACTGCCCAGGCTTTCAAGGATTTCCCTGTTTGAGAGTGAAGAAAGTTTTCTATAATCATTTAGACCGGGCGGAATATTGCCTGTACCACTACCGCTTCCCGGATTTATGTCATCCGGAAACCCTATGGAAAGAAGAAAAAATGCCACATCCCATTTGTCTTTATCCGAAAGGGTATTAAAAGCAGGCATTGCTGTACCTTCAATTCCAAAATTCATTGTATTATAAGCTTTTATTGGTGAGAGGTTTGGAAAAACCTCAGGGTCTTTAAAATTAGTTGGTGCAGGGTTAAGGTTTGCAGCAAGTATGCCGTCTCCCTTACCTCTTTCCCCGTGGCAGGTAGTACAGTTGCCTGCAAACAGTTCCTTTCCTTTTGAAATATCAGGTGTTGAGAGGGGGAAAGTCTTTAAATCAAATGCTTCTATTATTTCTTTTTTAACCTTTGCCGTAAGGCCAATAACCACATCGACTGATGCTTTAGAATTTATTTTATTCTTAAGAGATTTGAGGCTTGTTTTGAGTGCGGTATTGCCGGAGCCAAGATCAGTGAAGATTGTATTTGCCGTATCGGCAAATTCCGTCATTTCATCAAATTCGTCCTGATTTATTATCTCACCGTTTTTAACCGCAAACTGGTAATCACCACCTATATAGTCGATAAGTGAATAGAGCCGTAACTCGCCACTGCCGGCAAATGCAGTTGAAACGGTAAAAATAAAGAAGAGAATTAAGGTTAAGAATGGGGCTTTTTTCGAATTCATTATAAAATTAATGTAATAATAATAGCTGTTTGTATTCCTCACCACTCAATCAGAATGTTGAAGTTACCATTATAGACCTTCTTTGTCAACAATATAGATTCTTCAAACAGAATTTAGATTCGATAATAACAATTAAAGAGATTATATTTATATTATTAAGATATTTCACAACTTTTCCCTTTATTTACAACAGTTATGTTTTGGTTTATCTTTTTCCCGATTTTCGGGTGGTTTCTAAATGAGTAAAAACAGACTATTTGATGAGTTCCTTCCTGTATCACGGGAGGAATGGAAACAGCAGATCAAAAAAGACCTGAAAGGGGCTGATTATAATGAAAAACTTCTCTGGAATACAGAAGAGGGTTTTTCAATTGAGCCGTTCTATACTGAAGAGGACATAAAGGGCATTTCCTGGCTTACCGGACAGGCTCCTGGAAGATTTCCTTTTGCAAGAAGCGGTAAAGAGCTCAGTAACTCCTGGAACATCAATATAGTGATCGGAAGGCTTTGTAATGACACAGACCCTGAAATACTAAAAACACTTTTAGACGGAGCGGACTCCGTTACTCTTGATTTTACCGGGCAGGACTTAACCTGGCTTGTCAGTATGATCCCGCTAAATGATATTGATATAAATATTAAGACCGGGCCAAATCCCCTTGAGACTTTTAATAATTTTATAAATGAAGCTGAAAAAACCGGCGCCGAAGTAAAGAACCTTAAAGGCGGTCTTTACTTTAACCCAGCTGAACAAGATACCAACGAACTATTAAATATTTTTAACCATGTACATACGAAAGCTCCTTTATACAGGAGTTTAATGGTAAAAAGTGAAACTGACGGATCCAGTATAACGCAGGAAGTTGCTTCCTCAATCGCAAAGGGCGCTGAATATATCGCAAAACTCAGAGACAAAGGGGCAGACCCGGATTTTATTGCAGGAAAAATATTTTTTGAATTCACAGTCGGGTCAAACTATTTCATGGAGATAGCCAAGCTCCGGGCAGCCAGAGTGCTGTGGGCAGAGATTGTAAAAAGATCCGGGACTGTCTCTGATGAAAACTGCATAATGAAAATCCATTCCAGGACTTCTTCTCTTAACAAGTCTGCGGAAGATCCAAACCAGAATATGCTAAGAGCAACTACCGAGGCAATGTCGGCAGTGATCGGCGGATGTGATGAGCTATTGATTCTTCCTTTTGATACAAGCGGTGAAACCGAGGAACTGGAAACAAGCAGGCTGGCAAAGAACACCCAGCTTATGCTAAGGGAAGAAAGCTACCTTGATAAGATAATTGACCCTTCTTCCGGGTCATATTACATTGAAAAACTTACCGCTGAAATAGCCGAAAAAGCATTGGCCATTTTAATCGAAAAAGAAAAAGGTTTCTCAGATATAGACCTCTCCGGTATAAAACCTTCTGGTACACAAGCCGGAAATGGGAAAGGTGAGGACTGGCACACACCAGAAAAAATTGTTTTAAAAAGCAGTTACTCGAAAGAAGATACAGAAGGGCTTGAGCAGTTAAATTTTGCCGCAGGTATGCCGCCCTTTCTAAGGGGCCCTTATTCCACTATGTACGTGATAAGGCCGTGGACGGTAAGGCAGTACGCCGGGTTTTCAACAGCAGAAGAATCAAACGCATTTTACAGGCGAAACCTTGCCGCCGGCCAGAAAGGGCTGTCCATTGCTTTTGACCTGCCGACTCACAGGGGCTATGACTCCGACCACCCGAGAGTTGAAGGAGACATAGGGAAAGCCGGGGTTGCAATTGATTCCATTGAGGACATGAAGATCCTTTTTGATCAGATTCCGCTCGATGAGATGTCGGTGTCCATGACTATGAACGGGGCCGTGCTGCCGATCATGGCATTTTATATTGTTGCCGCGGAAGAGCAGGGCGTAGAGCCGGACAAGCTAAACGGGACTATACAAAACGATATTTTAAAAGAGTTCATGGTGAGAAATACTTATATCTACCCACCTGAATTCTCCATGAAGATTATCGCCGATATTTTTGAATACACTTCGCAAAATATGCCGAAGTTCAACTCCATAAGTGTAAGCGGTTATCACATCCAGGAAGCAGGCGGTACAGCCGATATCGAACTTGCCTATACACTTGCCGACGGACTTGATTATATAAGGACGGGAATTAAGGCCGGGATGAAAGTGGATGATTTTGCACCCCGTATCTCTTTTTTCTGGGGCATAGGGATGAACCACTTTATGGAGATTGCCAAGATGAGGGCTGGAAGGCTTCTGTGGTCAAAGATCGTAAACCAGTTTAAACCAGAAAACACAAAATCACTTGCTCTCAGGACTCATTGCCAGACATCAGGCTGGAGCCTTACGGAGCAGGACCCATATAATAACGTAGTACGCACATGTGTTGAAGCACTCGCGGCAGCCTTAGGCGGTACGCAGTCACTTCATACAAATGCACTTGATGAAGCTATTGCACTTCCGACTGATTTCTCGGCAAAGATAGCAAGGGACACACAGCTGTATTTACAAAAAGAGACCGAGATTTGCAGGTCTGTTGACCCGTGGGCAGGCTCTTATTATATCGAATACCTTACGGATCAGATCGCAAGGAAAGCATGGGAACTTATTGAGGAAGTTGAAGAACTTGGCGGTATGTCAAAGGCTATTGAGACCGGGATTCCAAAGATGAGGATAGAGGAAGCCGCTGCAAGAAAGCAGGCAAGGATAGACTCTAAGAAAGATATTATCGTTGGAGTAAATGAATATATTTCCGGCAAAGACAGTGATATTGAGATTCTGGAAATTGATAACACAGCAGTAAGGCTGTCGCAGATAGAAAGAATTAATAAACTAAAAGAAGAAAGAGATAACGAAGCCGTAAAAGCTTCACTAGATAAGATCACTAAATGCGCCGAGACCGGCGAAGGCAACCTGCTTGACCTAGCGGTTGATGCTGCTAGAAAAAGGGCAACTCTTGGCGAGATTTCATACGCATGTGAGAAGGTCTGCGGAAGGTACGAGGCAGTGATAAGATCGATTTCGGGTGTATACTCTTCTGAAATGTCTGACAATGATAAATTTAAGGAAACAAGGGTAGTTTCCGACAAATTTGCCGAGCTTGTTGGAAGAAGGCCGAGAATACTTGTTGCCAAGATGGGGCAGGACGGCCACGACAGGGGAGCAAAGGTCATTGCAACCAGTTTTGCAGACCTCGGTTTTGATGTGGATATAGGCGCACTTTTCCAGACCCCGGAAGAAGCCGCAAAGCAGGCAGTTGAGAGTGATGTACATATACTCGGTATTTCGAGCCTTGCGGCTGGGCATAAAACACTTGTACCAAAGCTGATATCAGAACTTAAGAAATACGGCAGGGAAGACATCGTAGTAATTGCGGGCGGAGTAATTCCTAAGCAGGATTATGATTTTCTTTATGAATCGGGAGTTGCCGAGGTGTTCGGGCCCGGTACGGTAATACCCGTAGCTGCCGAAAAAATTCTAAACTTACTTATAGAAAGCCACAGCTAGTTTTATCCGGCATAATTAGTTATTATCCAAAATAATTATTGCTATGGCTAAACCAAAAAACAGTTTATCTACAGACAGTTACGTTAAGGGCATACTTAATGCGGACATTACCGTACTTAGTAAAGCCATAACCCTTGTAGAGAGTAAACTTAAATCCGACCTTGAGTTTTCACAGGAAATAATTGAAAAATGTCTTTCCCATTCAGGAAATTCCATACGTATTGCAGTGTCCGGAATACCCGGGGCGGGTAAGAGCAGTTTTATAGATGTGTTCGGATCACTGTTAACAAAGCAGTTTGGTAAGAAAGTAGCAGTACTCACGGTTGACCCGTCGAGCCAGATCTCAAAAGGCAGTATCCTCGGCGATAAGGTCAGGATGGACAAACTGGCTACGGATGAAAATGCATATATCAGGCCATCGCCAAGTTCGGGTTCTCTTGGAGGCGTAACAAGAAGCACAAGGGAGTCAATAATCCTTTGCGAAGCGGCGGGGTTTGATGTGATTATTATTGAGACAGTCGGCGTCGGCCAGTCGGAAATTACTGTAAGGTCAATGGTGGATTTTTTCCTTCTTCTTCACCTTTCGGGTACGGGTGATGAACTACAGGGAATTAAAAGGGGAATTATCGAAATAGCAGATGCAATAGCCGTTAATAAATGCGACGGTGACAATATTCAAAAAGCACAGCTTGCTAAGAAAGAAATTGAAAATGCCGTACATCTTTTTCACCAGTCTGAATCTGGCTGGCAGACAAAAGTTATGAACTGTTCTGCAATTAAGAATACCGGCATTGAAGATATATGGTCGATGATAGAAGAGTATATAGGCCACGTCCGGGGTAACAGTTTTTTTGAAAGAAACAGGAACCAGCAGTCTAAATCCTGGCTCTTTGAAACTATCACAAATATGCTTGAAGAGAGTTTTTATAATGCAGATGGAATAAAAAATGAAATAAAGCTATTGGAAAAAGAAGTTACAGATGGCAAAATAAACACTTTTCATGCGGCAACAATGTTACTAAAATTATATAAAAGCAGTATTAAGGACGAAAATTAAAAATGGCACAGCTCGCTTCAAAATACACAGTAGTCGAACTTGTGGCTGAAGATATCGATGCAATTCTCGAGATCGAGAAAGTTGCGTTTAAATCGCCGTGGCCCAAAGAAGTGTTTGAGATGGAGTTTAATAACAACCGGGCTTACAACATTGTCTGTGTTGATAATACCGGTGTACTTGTTGGATACTGCTTGTCATGGCTTATTTATGATGAGATCCATATACTCAAAGTAGCAGTTAATGAAGACAGTCAGAACCAGGGGCTTGGCAGGAGTATGATTGAAGACACCCTTGAGTACTTTATTGCCAAAGGCGCAAACCATGCCATCCTCGAAGTAAGGCTCGATAACCACAGTGCTATCGGGTTATATGAAAAACTCGGGTTTGAAGGCATCCGCATCAGGAAGAATTACTACCGCGAAACCAATGAAGATGCACTTGTGATGCTTTTGGATATTGAAGAGCATTTTAAGAAATAAAAGGTAACGTCCCCTTTATATTTCCCGAATATCTAATTTTTTTTCTCTTTTACAATGAGGACATTTGGAATTATCCCTGAATCTTGACTTAATCATTTTTTGCCAAATATGTTTCTTATTATTTCTACAAATCCACCAAACTATTTTATGAGATTGAGAAGTAACATCTTCAGGGATTAATGTTCCATTTTTAGAAGGGTGCCATTCTTTAGAAAGTTGTGGATCGATTGTTTGAAGACAATTATCTTTGGATACTTTTCTGCTTGTACAAAATGGACATCCTCGACCTAAGTATCTACTTTGTATCTTAGTTTTCCACACATGATTGCTGTTTTTGCTACATACCCACCATACCTTATGATTTGATTGAGGATAAAAATCTTGAGGTTTTAAATTGCCATTTTTAACAGGATGCCATTCTTGTGACAAAATATTGTTTTTAGATTTTAAACTTTCTTTTAAAGGTGGACTTGGTAGGGCTTCAATTAGTTCTAAATAGTATTTTTCATTTATGAATTTTTTAGAATTGATATATTTATAAATTCTATCTTGTATGTTGATATCATTAATTTTATTATTAACTTTATTTAATAATTGTATTATCAATAAGAATTCATCATAAGATTTATTAAGTAAAATATCATCAACGCCAATTTTTGGTAATCTATTTTCTCTTACTCTAATTATTGATATTCCTTTGTTGATAAAAAAGTTAGTTTTTTCTATATCAAGATTAATTTTGCTCTTATGCCAATAATAACCATCAATTTCAATACCAATTTCTAAATTTGGTATGTAAATATCACATTCTTTATTAAATATTCTATGTCTATGTTTTACGTTCCCAAAAATCATTAAAAATTCAGCAAATATTCTTAGCTCAAGTTTAGATGATTGGTTCGTACAGTATGGACAACCACTTCCTCTATTTCTTGAACCAATACTTGCTATCCATACATGTTTATTAAATCTTTCACACTGCCACCAAATTTTTTTATCAGATCCAGAGGTAAAATCTCTAGGAGTTGAAATTCCATTTTTAATAGAGTGCCATTCTTTAGCAAGTTTTGGATTTACTGTTTGTAAGCAGTTGTCTTTATCTACTTTTCTACCAATACAATAAGGACATTTTTGATTAGATGTAGCTCTACTTGCAACTGTGGTTTGCCATTCATGATAATTTTTGTTAAGACACAACCACCAAACTTTTTTTGCAGAACTTACAGTTACATTTCTAGGAGTTAAAATTCCATTTTTGCTAGGATGCCATTCTTGTGCAAGTTTAGGATTTACTGTTTGTAAACAGTTGTCTTTAGATACTTTTTTTCCTGTGCAGAATGGGCATCCATGACCTTTATTCCTTGTATAAATATTGGCCAACCAGATATGATCTTTTCTTTTATTACACTGCCACCAAATTTTTTTATCAGATCCAGAGGTAAAATCTCTAGGAGTTGAAATTCCATTTTTAATAGAGTGCCATTCTTTAGCAAGTTTTGGATTTACTGTTTCTAAGCAATTGTCGTGAGATGTTTTTTGCCCAGAGCAATATGGACAACCACTACCTCGAAATCTGGATTTTATTTGAGCATTCCAAATATGGCTAATATTTTTATTGCAAATCCACCATACTTTTTTGTGAGATTGTGATGTAACTTCATATGGGGTTAATTTTCCATTTTTAGTATGGTGCCATTCTTTAGCAAGTTTTGGATTAATTGTTTGAAGAGAATTATCATTAGATACACGATGTCCTGAACAAAAAGGGCAACCTGTTTTTTTATTTGTTCTATCATTTACTGTTGATTCCCAAATATGATTACTATTTTGTAGACACTGCCACCATATTAATTTATGCGAACCTCTGCTTACTTTCTCAGGTTTTAAATTTCCATTCTTACTTATATGCCACTCTTTAACTAAGTCGGGATTACATATTGCTAAACTATTCATTTTTTAAAATCATTCTTGTTTTTCAATATGTTCATTGTTTCCAACATGTCAAGATATTAATTAATATCGAAAATATATATTATACGAAGAATAACAAAGAGTACGTACCCCTTTATTATCAAAACCCAATTACGTAGGAAAAGAAGAAAGGGGACGCTACCCTTTAAAACCCAATTCCACAGGCTCCATCAAAACCACTTTCTCCATCTATAATTGCAGGACCACCAAATGTAACTTCTGAGAATTCAAGGAAATCTTCGATGAAAAATGTTACATCTGATGAAAATTCGAATGTTCTTGTGATATTAAATGATATAAGTTCACAATTTAGAGTAAAACAGTCTAGTGCTTCACATTCAGCATATGCAACAGATCCAGAAACAACTTCTTGAGTTGTCTG